>Ga0209358_10000051_pt1 | contig 100350 bp, 72 predicted proteins | sample LauGreFa1BDMLBSN_2_FD_187574 | JGI IMG/M metagenome (GOLD analysis project Ga0209358, IMG submission 187574) | Freshwater lake microbial communities from Lake Michigan, USA - Fa13.BD.MLB.SN (SPAdes) (version 2) | ecosystem: Environmental > Aquatic > Freshwater > Lake | place: Lake Michigan... | reverse complement strand
CAGACACCTTAAATGCCGTCTTTTTGGACACGCTTCAAACAAATAGCATATCTTTCAAAGCATATTTTATTTCAACGTTAGGAATCAACGAATTGACTTCACAATCAATTTTAGTTTATCCGAATCCAACTTCAGAAAAAATATTCATTAAACATGTAAATTCTTCGGAGATATTAGATAAGCTAAATATTGTTGATGCGATGGGTAGAAAATACAATATACCCTTTTCTGCATCTGGAAACGGAGAATATGTAGTTGACGTATCAAGCTTTACGAGTGGTTACTACATAATTAACTTCACTTCAAAAAATGGCAGAATGTTTAACGCACCATTTATTAAGCAATGAGTCGAAATTGCACTGTGTATAACAGCACCTACCCAAAAGTGGCGGTTCAGTGGTTAAATCAAGTTTTTTGCTTCTATCATAGTTCGTGCTTGGTTGACAGTGAAGTGCTTCGAAATCGCAACCTTCGGGTAGCTGCAAAACGTTATAGGCAAGCGTAAAGACCGACACAACAACCGTTAAACGAACAGACAATTATCGAAACGACAAGACGACATATAAACTTAACAGCGGACTTTTTTCCGACACGACAGCCCAACGCTTCGTGTTATATTTTTTTCCCCACCGCACATTTTTTAAAAACAATTTTAGCCAGCCGCACAAGTGGCACATTTGGTTTTGCCCCGACACACAAAGCCGACCCTTCGGCAAAACCAAAAGAGCCACTTTTTAGCCAAAGCACCAAATGACGATAGTGAGTATTATAATAACTTTCTTAAATTTTTCTTAAAACATTGACTACTAAATAAGAATTATTATCTTTACGGAATAATTATCAATCATTTATAAAACAAAATGACTATTTTTTTCAGAGAAAAACTACAAGAAAAAGGGCTGAAAGTAACTCCACAACGTGTAGCTATATATGAGGCTATTGTTAAGTTAAACAATCACCCTACTGCTGAAAATGTGATTGAATACATTAAAGCAAACCATCCAAATATTTCTGTTGGAACTGTTTATAAAGTGTTAGATTCTTTAGTTGAAAACGAACTTTTGAAAAAAGTGAAAACAGAAAAGGACATCATGCGTTATGACGCTGTTTTATCTAACCATCATCATTTGTATTGTGCCGAAACTGATAGAATAGAAGACTATGAAGACGAAAAACTTAACAAACTCATCAATGAGTATTTTATAAAGAATAAAATAAAAAACTTTAATGTCACTGATATAAAATTGCAAATAACAGGTAAATTTAAAAACAACAACCAATGAAAAATGTATTATTAAGCTCTGCCTTATTGCTATTATTGTGTGAGGCAACAATTGCACAACAATCGGAAAAAAAACCTGCCGAATGTCCTATGGGATTTACTTCAAAATCGGCACCAGTGGTGGAACCTTATACGAAAGCGAATACCAATGAAAATTGGTGGCCAAACCAACTAAATTTGCAAGTACTTAGACAAAATTCTGATTTGTCAAATCCTATGGATGTAAATTTTGATTATCGCAAAGAATTTAGCTCTTTAGATTATTTCGCATTAAAAAAAGATATTGAAAAAATCTTAACTGAATCTCAAGATTGGTGGCCTGCCGATTTTGGGAATTATGGTCCACTCTTTATTCGGATGGCTTGGCATAGTGCGGGCACCTATAGAACGGGTGACGGTAGAGGCGGTTCTTGTGCTGGACAACAAAGATTTGCACCATTAAATAGCTGGCCAGATAATGGCAACTTGGATAAAGCACGAAGATTAATTTGGCCAATAAAACAAAAGTATGGGAACAAAATTTCTTGGGCAGATTTAATGATTTTAACAGGTAATGTTGCGCTAGAATCTATGGGTTTTAAAACTTATGGATTTTCAGGCGGTAGAGCGGATGTGTACGAACCAGAATCTAATGTGTATTGGGGAAAAGAAACCAAATGGCTGGAAGATAATAGATATTCTGATGGTAGAAAACTAGAAGATCCACTTGCAGCCGTTCAAATGGGCTTGATATATGTAAATCCTGAAGGGCCGAATGGTAATCCAGATCCTTTAGCATCAGCGATTGATATTAGAGAAACTTTTGGGAGGATGGGAATGAATGATGAAGAAACAGTTGCTTTAGTTGCGGGAGGTCATACCTTAGGTAAAACACATGGAGCAGGAGATGCTTCATTGGTAGGTAAAGAACCAGAGAGTGCTAATATTGAGGAGCAAGGTTTTGGATGGAAAAGTAACTATAAATCAGGAAAAGGAAAAGATGCCATAACTTCGGGCCTAGAAGTTACATGGACAACTACCCCTACAAGTTGGGGACATAGCTATTTTAGTATTCTTTTTGAAAACGAATGGGAGTTAACTCAAAGTCCTGCCGGAGCTAAACAATGGGTTGCTAAAAATGGCACAGCTATTATTCCCGATGCTTTTGATAGTACTAAAATGCATTTGCCAACTATGCTTACTACCGATCTTGCCCTAATATATGATCCTATTTACAAAAATATTTCAAAAAACTTTTATGAAAATCCCGAAGCTTTTGATGCGGCTTTTGCAAAAGCTTGGTTTAAACTAACACACAGAGATTTAGGACCTAGTTCTTTATATTTAGGTCCTGAGGTTCCAAAAGAAAGTCTAATATGGCAAGACCCTATTCCAGTGGCATCATCTCTTATAATTAATACCAATGATATTGAAAATTTGAAATTAGCAATTCTAAATGCTGGATTAACAGTTAGCGAATTAGTTTATACGGCATGGTCGTCTGCAAGTACCTTTCGTGGTTCTGATAAAAGAGGAGGTGCTAACGGTGCAAGAATTAGATTGTTACCTCAAAGAGAATGGGCAGTAAACAACCCAAAACAATTAGAGAAAATATTGAAAGTTTATCAAAAAATTCAAAAGGATTTTAATTCAAAATCAAACAATCAAGTTTCCATGGCTGACTTAATTGTTTTAGGCGGCACAGTTGCACTAGAAAAATCTATTAAAAATGCAGGTTTTAATATCCTTGTCCCATTTGAAGCAGGAAGAATGGATGCCACTCAAGAACAAACAAGTATTGAAGGCATGGCAGTTTTAGAACCAATGTCTGATGGATTTAGAAATTATTCCAAAACAGAATACTCTATGCCAAGTGAAGTGTTGTTAGTTGACAAAGCTCAATTGCTTAAGCTAACAGCACCTGAAATGACCGTATTAATCGGTGGGTTACGTGTTTTGAATGCCAATTATAACAACTCACAAAATGGTGTTTTAACCAATCAAAAAGATAAGTTAACAAATGATTTTTTTGTTAACCTTTTAGATATGAGCACTGTATGGAGTCCTGTTACAAATTCTAACGAACTGTTTGAAGGTAAAGACCGTAAAACTGGCAAAATCAAATGGACGGCAACTAGAACGGATTTGATTTTTGGATCAAACTCTGAATTAAGAGCATTGGCAGAAGTTTATGCAAGTAACGATTCTAAAGAAAAATTTGTAAAAGACTTTGTTGCAGCATGGAATAAAGTAATGAATTTGGACAGGTTTTAGTATGTTATTTTTCTACAATAAATTTATGAAGGCTGACACATTTTGCAAGCACTTTTAAAAACCGCATTATCAAACGCACTGACCAAAGTTTTTAAAAGAGCTTGAAAAGCTTACCCAAAAGAAAAATTGAATTTAAAAAAACTCTAACGCTTCAAAAAAAAATACTCTAGGCACAGCCGTCACAAACGCAGACCGCCAATGATAGTAGACTCAGAACAGACAGGAGCGACAATGCAACTGTGGACAGAACACCAGCCACTAACAGCACCTAAAAAAAATGCGGGCGGAAGTATAAGTTTTTTGCCTACAAGTTGTCCCTAACGGGAAAGTTATTATATTTATGTAGGCAAAAAAGAGTACAGTATTTCGGCAACTAATAAACATTTGTGGTGGTAGAAAACATTTCGGTTTCAAACCGCACTTCTTTTAGCTTCAAACCGTTATAGCCAATGGTAGGACAACAACAAAAAAATTTATAGAGACATTTAATGAAGACATCCATCATACTTATTTTGTGCAATATTTTATGTAATATGGCATACGCAGACCTGAAACCGCATTATATAAGCTTTACCTTAAGTACTGACAAAGAGAGTTATTTTGAAGGTGAAAAAATAACTTTCAATATTACCATAACTAACAGGGACAAGGAGAACACGCACCCTGTTTTAATTCCTCATACACAAAACGTTGGACAAAAATTGTTTTACTTGAATGTATATGATAAGGCAAATAACACCGTACTTCTAAGATATACGGAAGACCGAATGTTAAACATGATGGTTCATGACACAGGAACCGTTCAGATCAGATACCTGAAACCGCTTGAACAAATTGTAGTTCCCATATACTTGAATGATTTTGAAAACTATTATAACTACCACACCCAAAACGCCTCGCATCACAGTTTTGGAGTTCCGCTTTTTGCAGGAGTTTACAAACTAAGAATTGCCTATAATCCCAACGGAATAGCATTAGGCGACAGCATTTATAACTACTATAATCATACTGATACTGAACTTCCGAATAATGGAAAACAGGCAATGCCCGAAAATGGTGATATCAGTAACTTCTGTACCTTAAAAATAAAGAGAAGTTCTGACACGATTGTTACCATAGAGCGCCAGAAATATTACATCAAAACAAATGGACATAACTATTTTTACTTTAACAAGTACGTAGATAAAATAAACACCAGCGATGGTTGTGTTCACATGACCACTTTACCTTCAGACAGCTGTTCTATCAAGAATGAATATTTCTACAACCACTTTAATGAGTTGTATAATGAATTCATTGTAAGATTTGATGATGGAGATATAAGAGAATACAGAAAATTCACGAACTGGTGTCCGACTTACTTGTACACCGAGAGATACAATGAATTAAAACAAAAAACGCATTATGAGTTGCAACTGCCTGACAAAAGATTTTACAGTATCTCTTATCATCAACCAAGTGGAAATATTCACCAAGAAACCTACTGTTCAGAAGATGGTACGCTTTGTAATGTAACAACCTACATTTATAATAAAAAAGGTGAATTAGTGAAAAAAGAAATTACCCAAACAGAACCCTGTATTGTTGTATATGAAATTGACGGAAAGAAAAGGAGTGCAACACGTGTGGTTAATCTTGAAGGACAATGAAAAGAACCACTGGCTATAACAGCACATTTGCAATAGGCGGGGTTTCGTCTCCGCTTGACAGTTTTGTGGATAAAGAAAGTTCAGTTCTCCGAACAAACTTTTGTGCTGAAAAGCCCGCCCATAAACAATCTGCAAAACGTTATGTGCAAACATAAAAGACCATACAATGAACAGACATTTATCAATATTGATACTTATAACTTTGACATTCTTATTAGGACTCACAAGTTGTTCTTCAATTTTCACAGGACTTTACGGAATGAAAAAAACAAAGACTGTTGACGAAAAGACTATTGTTCGATATACCAAAATATATAACATTCCTGCTGTTGACAGTTATGAACTTGACACAGCTTATTTTTCATATCTATTCTTACTTGACACGACTAAATATAAAACACAAATAAAAAATCACTATCAACCATTACAAGCTCTTTACTATGACAAATCAGGACGGTTGACTTCATTCCAAGTAAATTGTTATGCAGGTGGTTTTCCTAATTTAAAATGGCACAGGAACGAAATATTGACGACTTTTCCACCAAAGCAACAAGCACCAATTGACAGTATTGTATCTCTTGAAACTCAACTAAAATATTTAAAACTACTATCTCAGACTACAAAACTTATAAATGACAGTTATGACTATATTGTAATTGTTTATTGGAATAGATTTATGGGTTGACAAAGCAAAAGACTTATTCGTTTTGTTCAAGACAACAGTAAACTTGAAACAGGGAAAAAAGTAAAAATAATTTATGCTAACACCGACAACATTTTCGCAGGACAGTAAAAGAACGGAAGCAGGGTACAGCACATTTGCAATAGGCGGGGTTCCGTCTCCGCTTGTCAGTTTTGTGGTAGCCGAAAGTTCAGTTCTCCGAACTAACTTTTGTGCTAAAAGCGCGCCCATAAACAATCTACAAAACGTTAGCGGTCATTTTATGAAGACATACATAATACTAATATTGACAATTATAAATTGTAACTTCTGTAATTCACAACAGTCAGACAACGACAAAACCGAAGGCAAATTATACGCACCTATTTACGGTTTAAACTACCCTACTGACAAATGGGAAATTACACCAGAAAATATAGAATTTTTAAATAATTACGTCGTTGACAAAATCAAAAGACCTGACGCGCCAAATATTATAATCAACCTTGAAGGACACACGGATGATGTGGGCGCTGTTAATTACAATATGCAACTTTCACAAAAAAGAGTGCAGGCAATTGCAGACTACTTAATAAGTAAGGGTATTAAGCCGGAACAAATTAAAGTTACATTCTTTGGAGAATCAAAACCTGAAACAGGAAACATAGCTATCTCAAAAAAACTAAAAGACATTCGCTATGCCAGCAGAAGAGTGGTTGTCAGACTGGAAACAGAATAATAATGCGTTAATGCTAGAAAGAAAAAACGAACCGCTAACATCACCTACCAAAAATGCGGTTATTCGGCTTCGGCATTTGCAAAAGCGGTCGCTACCGCGAAAGACAATTATTTTCGCTTTGCAAATTATCCATTAAATTTTTCGCTTTGTTATAAACATTTCGACAGAAAACGGTTTCAAAATCCGCACTTCTGTTAGCTAAAAACCGTTATCTTGACAATAAACAAGGGCTATAAAAAAAATTATTTCTAGTTCAGGAATTCCAGAGCGCGCAATTTTGCATTTATCCGAATGTCATCCCAAAATAAATTAATATCTCCTGAGTGATAATCATCCATAGTAAAGGCTAAGGCACGAAATGGAAAATGAGGAAGAGAAATCCAAACAGCGCCATCAATCACATGGCTTGAAAAGGACTGTTTGTAAAGTTTATTGTTTGAATATAAAAACCCTTTGTGCTCTTTTCGTTCTCCATCACTAGTGGTCCATGTTACTGGATTTATGACAGCTTTGCCTTTGTGCCACTTATTGTAAACTTTTTTATTTGTTTTCTTTCTATGTGTATTCCAAGTTGTAAATCCTCCAAGTTCAGTTGGATTTGTTGCAAGTTTTATCGTATTAAATTCATCTTTTTTAATCCCAATTCCAGGCAAATAGGCAGCAATGAGTTGTTTTTGCAGGTCTTTTCCATCAAAGAAATCTTTTAATAATAAATTTAAAATTGTAGATCCTTGGCTGTGTCCAGCGAGAATAATTGGTTTACCGTTATTGTAGTTTTCTAAATAAAATTCAAATGCAGCTTTTACGTCAGCATAGGCCAAGAGCAGAGCATCACGACCCAAACCGTCTAAATGATCATAAGCGCGAATGTGTGCTTGTCTATAGTAGGGAACAAACATTCTTCCTGCGTCAACCCAAGCAGAGGATTGAAAACGCACAGCTAAATCGATAATTTTTCGCTTTTGATCTATATCATCTATAGGAATATTCCAGCGTTTATCTTTTTTACTTAAAAAAACTGTAGGATAAACATAAAAAACGTCAACTTCAGAAAAGAGTGATGAGTCTTTGTGGTATTCTCTTAATCCGCTGGGATATAAACCAGGCAACACTGCCCAATTTTCAGTTTTTTCATAATTTGGAACTTGAGAAAATCCAAAGGAGAATAGAATTAATAATAAGAAAGATAAGATGTGCTTTATAAAAAATACCACTGTTTAGTGCTTAGAGAATCAATTAAACCAAACATTTTTTATCATTTCTTTCTCTGCAAATTGATTGATTCTTTCAATAATTATTTGCTTTCCGTTTAACAACTCTTCACGCATTACAGAGGAATCAATTGAAAGGTATAAAACTTGATTTTTAATATAAATTTCCTTCGTTCGGTGAGCAACTGCAGGACCCATTAATTCTGGCCATGCAGCAATTACATCCATTTCCTTCATCTTTTCATCCAACGAATGAGCCTTCAAAAATTTAGCAATAATTTCCTTAATTGGTTGTTCTTTTGATGATCTTAACGATTCTTCGCGCATAGTATAAACTTAGTCAATTATAACTTCTATTTCTCCATTTTCTAATTGAAATAATTTTTTTTCAATGGGAAGTGATTTAAATAGCTCAAGCATTCTCCTTGGATCAGTGTCGGTCACTAAGACTTGACCAAAATAATCTGCTGTAACTAATTCGATTAATTTTCCTACTCGTTGATTGTCTAATTTATCAAAAATATCATCCAATAGGAGAATTGGCTTAAGTTCCTTGTGTTGTTTTAACCAATCATATTGGGCTAATCTAAGCGCTATTATAAATGATTTTTGTTGACCTTGTGAGCCAAATTTTTTAACGGGAAAACCTTTAATTGTAAAAATGAGATCGTCTTTATGAATTCCACAATTGGTATACTGTGTAATTGCATCTTTTTTTTCTGAACCTGCAATTAACGAAGCAAAAGAAGCATCATTTAATTGGGAGCGATATTCTAGGCCAACAAGCTCTGATTCGCTTCCAATTTCTTTGTAAAATTTTTGGAAAACAGGAATAAATTCTTCAAGAAATATTTTTCTTCTTTGATGAATTCGATCACCGACTTCAATTAATTGAACATCCCAAATATCAATAGAATCTCTATCAAATAAACGGTGCTCGAACATGTTTTTCAGTAAAGCATTCCGCTGCTCTAAAATTTTAGAATATCGAACGATGTCTTCAAGATAATTTTTATCCAATTGCACAAGAATACCATCCATCCATTTGCGGCGCATTTCACTTCCTTCGGCAATTAAATCTCCATCATATGGAGAAATGAAAACAAGTGGAAACCGTCCGATGTGCTCGGAGATTTTTTCGTATTCTTTTTTATTCAGTTTAATGACTTTCTTTGCACCAATTTTAAAGGCACAATGCACATTTGTTAATTTTTGAGAAATATTCCAATTTCCAGAAATAGAAAAAAAAGATTGATCAAAGCGAATATTTTGCCGGTCGTTTGAATTTAAATACGATTTACACATGCTGAGGTAATAGACAGCATCTAAAATATTGGTTTTGCCGCAACCATTATTTCCTACAAAACCGTTTAATCCGGGAGATAATTCCAGGTTTAGGGATTCGTAGTTTTTAAAATTAGTAAGTTGAAGAGTTTGTAAATACATTGACGGACAAAGTTAGATTATTTTCTTCGTTTCTTTCGGCATTTTATTTACCCGTCTTTTTTCTAATCTGGAATACCATAAAAAATAGTAGCGCTGAGAAGAATGCAAATAGGATTAATGAGTTATTGTTTATTTCTTTTTTTTCAATGAAATTCCCTGAAATTAATTCGCCACTCAGTTTGTCTCTTTCTTTTTTATTGTTGTTTTCAAGTTCTCTTATTTTAAGTTCTAGTTTAGCCTTTTCATCTGTGAACTCCAAAAGTTTCAATTCATCAATTTTAAATTTTATGGCCTCTAACTCTAATCCAAGAAGGCCTTTCTTTTTGGCAAGTTGAAGACAGGAGTCGCTGTATTTTTCGGATAGGTTTTTGTCAGACTCCACAAAATAACCAGCAAGATTAAAATAGGCTTCAAAAATTTTATGGGGGATATTTTCGGTTTTTCTGTCTCTTAGAATTTTTTGGAATAATTCTAATGCTTGCTTTTTCTCATTACTCAAAAAATAGACAAGTGCTTTGTTGGTGAGTGCATTTAAATAAAAATAGCTTTTTATTGTTTTATTTGAAGCCGAAAAACTTTTTTCACAATACAATTTTGCTAATTCATAATTATCTTGCTCTAAGTCTAAATCTGCAAATACAGCATAAGCATTTGCTACAGCTTCCCATTTCTCATTTTTTGTTGCTAGAAAAATATACTTTTCAAGTTCTTGCTTTGCTTCACTATATTTTTTTTGAAGTATGTGAATTCTTGCTAGGTTAACTAAAGCTAAAAACGCATCTGTTTCATTTGGAGAATCCTCGCCAATTTCTAATGAAGTTTTGTAATAGAATTCTGCTGTTTTAAAATCTCCTTTTAGGAAATAGGCATTCCCTAATTCATTCATATCACTTGTCAGGAGCTCTAAATCTTGCATGGAAAGCGAATAATTTTTAGCAGCTTTAAGTAAAACTACACCATTGTTAAAATCGCCTTTTCTGACTTCATAAATCCCTAGAATACGACAACTAATAGCTCTCGAAAATGCGTTTTTATTGCTGGATTCTTTTAATTCTTCCGCAAGGAATTTTAATGAGTCTATATTGTAGCGAACATACTCCGCGCTTAATTCTAAAGCTATTTTAGCTTTCCTTAAGTAATTTTTTTCGTTTTTAAATGCCGAGAAAGTAAACTTGTTCTGTCCAAATGAAATAGAATTACATAAAATAACAAAGCAGGATAAGGCCCAAACTACTTTTCTTCCATGGGAAAATCTCTTTATTAACATTGAAACCAATTGAATTCATTGCAAGGATAGTTAACAATCGTTACTTTTGCAACAAAACAATCTGTTATGTCAAATGCATTTTACAATGTTCCAGTTGCTATAAATGAACCCGTTAAGTCATATGCACCCGGTTCACCAGAAAAAATAGCTTTAATTGAAAAGTACCAGGAAATGTACGCCCAAGAACCAATCGATGTTCCGATGTATATTGGTTCAAAGGAAGTTCGCACACAAGCAAAAAAAGCATTGACAAGTCCTCAAGACCACAAAAAAGTATTGGGATATTTTAATCTTGGAGAGGCAAAACATGTTGAAGATGCTATTAACGCTGCATTGGAGGCACGAATAAAATGGTCAAATATGCCTTGGGAGCAACGTGCGGCAATCTTTTTAAAAGCTGCAGATCTTTTGGCAGGCCCTTTTCGTTATAAAATGAATGCTGCTACTATGTTAGGCCAATCTAAAAACGTTTTTCAAGCAGAAATAGATGCATCTTGTGAGCTAATAGATTTTTTGCGTTTCAACGTGCAGTATATGACTCAAATTTACAAGGAACAACCTGAGTCATCTCCTGGAATTTGGAATCGATTAGAATACCGTCCTCTAGAAGGATTTGTATTTGCAATAACGCCTTTTAACTTTACGGCAATTGCGGCAAATTTATGCGCTGCGCCTGCCATGATGGGAAATGTAGTTGTTTGGAAACCCGCAGATTCCCAAATTTATTCTGCACAAGTAATCATGGAACTTTTTAAAGCTGCAGGTCTTCCTGACGGAGTTGTGAACATGATAACTGTTGATGGTCCAGTTGCAGGAGATGTAATATTTAAACATAAAGCTTTTGCAGGCCTTCATTTTACAGGATCTACAGGTGTATTCCGACATTTATGGAAAGAAATCGGAACGAATTTAGAAAAGTATAAATCGTATCCTCGAATTGTCGGGGAAACGGGAGGTAAAGACTTTATCATTGGACATAAATCTGCAAATCCTGCAGAACTTGCAACAGCAATGTCAAGAGGAGCTTTTGAATACCAAGGTCAAAAATGTTCTGCTGCTTCAAGAGCGTATATTCCAAGCAATTTATGGCCAGAAGTTAAAGCAATTTATGTTCAGCAAGTAAATTCTTTTAAAATGGGAACTCCTGCTGATACTGGAAATTTTATGAATGCAGTTATTGATGAAAGGTCATTTGACAAAATTGCAGGATACATTGATTATTGTAAGCAGCAAGCTGATGCTGAAATCATAACTGGTGGGACTTACGATAAATCCATAGGGTATTTTGTTTCTGCAACAACTGTTGTAACAACAAATCCAAAATTCAGAACCATGTGTGAAGAGATTTTTGGACCGGTTCTTACAATTTATGTCTACGACGCAGAAAAATTTGAGGAAACACTGTCGCTTATCGATGAAACTTCTGAATATGCGTTGACAGGTTCTATTGTATCTCAAGATCGTTATGCAATTGCATTAGCAACAAAGAAATTGGAAAATGCAGCAGGAAACTTGTATATTAATGATAAGCCAACAGGAGCAGTTGTTGGACAGCAACCTTTTGGTGGAGCAAGAGGATCAGGCACAAATGACAAAGCAGGTGCTAAGATGAATTTATTGCGCTGGGTTTCTGCCCGAACAATCAAAGAAACATTCGTTCCTCCAACAGATTATCGCTATCCATTTTTAGGATAAAGAAAAGCTTAAGATTATTTGTTCAACTTGCTTTAAAAGTGGTGTTTGTTCATCATTTAGAACTCGAAATTCAGTAAGCTGGTATTTCTCTTCATCTGAAAATTGTGAATTCATTCTTTTTAGCACTTCATTTTCAGAACAATTATCTCTTTTCATGATTCTTTTTATTCGTAATTCTGCAGGAGCATATACTAAGATAATTGCGTCAAAATTTTTAAAAGATCCTGTTTCAAATAGAATAGCCGATTCATTAAAAACAAGGGAGTAATTTTGCGCCAAGGCCCAGAGATTAAAATCTTCACGAACGATTGGATGAATTAAAGCATTCACTTTTTCACGCAGGGATTCATCTGAAAAAATAGCTTGAGCTAAAGCGAATTTATTTAGTTTATCATTTTGATAAATTTCTTCCCCAAATAAATGAATCAGCCCCTCTTTAATTTTTGGGTTGCTGTCCGTTAATTCTTTGGCGCGTTCATCAGAATTGTAAACCGGATAGCCCATTGCTTTAATAATTTCTGCAACTAGACTTTTTCCAGCGCCAATTCCACCTGTTATGCCTATTCTTTTCATTTGAGAACGAATATAATCTTTTCTTGAAAACTATTGTAATTTTGTGGCATGCAGAAAGAATGGTTTGCTGAATGGTTTAACACAGAATATTACCACATTTTGTATCAAGATCGAAATGAAGAAGAAGCAAAGCGCTTTATTTCAAATTTACTATCTTTTTTAAGCATTCCAAAAAATTCTAAACTTCTTGATTTAGCTTGTGGAAAAGGGCGGCATTCAAAAATCTTAAACAGTTTTTCATACGATGTTTTAGGTGTTGATTTATCCGAAAACAGCATTTTAGAAGCTAAAAAAGAAACAACTGCAACACTTCGTTTTGACACGCATGATATGAGAAAGGTCATTCCAAAGCTAAAATTTGCTGCGGTATTCAACCTTTTTACGAGTTTCGGTTATTTTGATTCCCCTGAAGAAAATCAGAAAGTGTGTTCTTCGGTTTCAGAAATGTTAAATTCAAATGGGAAATTTATAATTGATTTCATGAATGCTGAAAAAGTGATCCGGAATTTGGTGCATTCTGAAGAGAAAATAATTGATGGAATTACGTTTAAGTTAGAAAGACGATTTGATGGTAAGCATATCTTTAAAGAAATACACTTTTCGGAAAAAGGTCAAAACTTTCATTTCACAGAACGCGTTCAAGCATTAAATTTACAAGACTTTCAAGCTTTATTATCTACGAATTTTAGGATTCTAGAAACTTTCGGGTCTTTTGATTTAGCACCTTTTTCAGCTGCTAATTCAGATCGTTTGATTATTATTGCAGAATTAAAATCATGAACATAACACTCGTTTTTCTTGGATTATTTCTATCTGTAATAGCAGGTGGTTTGATTGTGAGTTATTTTAATGCTACTAATAAAACTCACGTTATAAAATTGGCCCTTTCCTTCAGCGGAGGATTTCTATTAGCAATTATTTTCCAGCATTTGCTGCCTGATTTGTATCATGAAGGTGCAGAAAAAATCGGGATTTGGATTTTACTTGGCTTTTTAGTTCAATTGGTATTGGAATATTTTTCTGGAGGTATTGAGCATGGGCACGTGCATGTTCATAAAGGACAAGCATTTCCTCTTATCTTATTCCTTGCTTTGTCTGTTCATTCTGTTATAGAAGGAATACCTCTTGGAAATCAATATGCAGGTATTATTTCTGAGCACCAGCATGCAAATGGTTCGCTCTTTTGGGGAATTATCTTCCACCAAATACCGGTGTCTATTGCCTTAATGACCTTGTTAATTAGCACGAAATTATCTACTATTTATTCGTGGCTTGTGCTTTTGGCTTTCGCAGCCATGACACCAATCGGAGTTTTATTTGGATTTTATATAAGTCCTTCACAAATTGGGCTTGATGTTCCAATTATTTTGGCTGTAGTTGTAGGAATGTTTTTACATATTTCAACAACCATTATTTTTGAAACAAGCGAGAATCACAAGTTTAATTTTATAAAATTAATCAGTATTCTTCTTGGCTGTAGCCTAGCAATAATAATGTATTGACCGAAATTAGAACGGTAAATCGTCAGATTCCTCTGTGCTTTCAGAAGTCGCATTATTTGACGCGCTCATAGTTGCTACAGGTTCAGAGCCAAGAGACATGGGAGATGGTCCGTCTGAAGGAATAGCAGATCCTTGCCCAGCTTTTTCAATTCTCCACGCCTCCAATGAGTTGAAGTATTTTACTTCTCCCGTTGGACTTGTCCATTCTCTACCTCGCAAATTAAATGAAACTTCAATTTGATCTCGCACATTAACGCTGTCTAGAAGCGAGCATTTATCTTGTGTTGCTTGAAATAATAAATCTTGAGGATACATAGAGCTAGTTTCTGAAATTACAAATTCTCTTTTAGAAAATTTTTCAGAAATTTGTTGCGTTTCACTGATTAGTTTTACTGTTCCGGTTAGTTTAAACATTGTTTTTTTTGTTTTATTGTTATTATTAATTATTAAAGGAAAGCAAGGTGAGCCATGCCTCTTCCAATTTGTTTTCATCCAACAAGCTTTGTGCTCGTTTGTGCAATTCTTCCTCTAAAGCAAGAGGATTGTCTTCTAAAGATACAAATAAATCACTTAATTCAAGTAATTTATATTCATTTACATTTGTTTCGTCAGGAATTTTTTCAATTCCCGCCAAATGCCCCAAATTATTCCCACTTAAAACCTTTGAAGATTTAATATCTACAGGTAAGGCATCAATTCCAATTCCACAAGTTGAAATTGGCTTCGTTATTTCAAACATAGACTCAGCATTAGCACGACTATACCAATCTCCTCCCATTCGAGCTACAAGATCAATTTTTTGTTGGTCAATCATTCCATTAGAATCTAAAACCTCATCGTGAACATGAATTTTTACAACTTCACAAATAATCAAATTCCCTGCGCCACCTTCAGTTCCTAATTCTATTACTTCATTCACCTTACATTCAAATTGTACAGGTGATTCTGCAACTCGAAAGGGTTTCACACTATCTGATTTTAGTGCAGTAAATCCAGCTTTTTCAAATTCATTTACTCCAGGAGCATAAGGAGAACTCGCCAAACTCATTTGATGTACAATGTCATAATTAACAACATTGATAACAACTTCAGGAACAACTTTTACATTGTTATAAGTATCTTTTGTAGTATTTGTTCTTCCAGAACGAGCGGGCGAAAAAATTAATATTGGCGGGTTTGCACTAAAGACATTAAAGAAACTAAATGGCGCTAAATTTGGTTTCCCCTCCGCATCAACAGTAGAAGCAAAAGCAATTGGTCTAGGTCCAATAGCCCCTAGTAAGTACTGATGTAATTTTTGAACCGTAAGGTTTTTTGGGTCTATTGAAACCATTTGATTTTTTCTTAGGTCAAATTTAAGGACAATTAATTTTATTTACACTCCTTTTTTTATGAGTTATTCACACCTTTTGATATGACTTTTATATCTTTACTTATAATTCTTAAAAGTATGATTAAACCTCTTGTTTTTCTTTTATTTTCTTTGAGCTTAATTTGTTTTACACTAAACGGACAAAATCTAAAAGATAAGGAAGGTAAACGAACAGGAAAATGGATTATTTATAAGTCTAAATCTTCTAAAGATTTAAAAATTGAAGAAGGGGTTTTTGTAAAAGGAAGAAAAGAAGGGCAGTGGGTCAAGTATTTTGAAGATGGTAAAGCGCCAAAATTAAAAGGATCATATTCTAATAATAGGCCAGATGGAGAATTTAGTCGCTATTATAAAAATGGGGAAATCAGAGAAAAAGGATCATTTTCAAAATCAAAATTAAAAGGAGAATATATTCGCTATCATTCTAATGGAAATATAGAATATATCGGGAGTTACAATAACTTAGGTGAAGAGTCAGGAGTGATTCAGTATTTTTACAAAAATGGCGGCCTAGAATTGGAATACACCATGAAAAACGCACACTTGAACGGAAAATTAACCCGCTATTTTGAAGATGGATCTTTGAAATCAAGTATTTTATTTTCCGAAGATGGAAATATAATTGAATCCAAAATATTAGAAAAAAAATTACCTGAAAAGAAAATTGTAAATACGGGAAATAATTCAGATAATCCGCCTAACTTAAAAAATCCAAAAACAAAGGGAGTTAAATTTAATGCTTTTGGCTATAACAAGGTTTACAATGATAATGATGAAATATGGATGGATGGGGTTTTTAAAAATGGGCAACTTTGGGATGGGAAAGTTTATAGATATGATAGAGACGGTATTTTGCAACGAGTCTTAGTTTATAAAAACGGAAAGTACCATTCCGAGGGACAATTGTAAGACCATTAAAATTTCTAATTTGACCAAATGATTTTTATCTTTGCTAGACTTTAAAAAAAATTGAATGAAAGCATACGTTTTTCCTGGTCAAGGAGCACAATTTAGTGGAATGGGTAAAGAGCTTTACGAAAATTCTTCTTTAGCGAAAGAATTATTTCACCAAGCAAATACTATTTTAGGATTTGACATTCAAAAGATAATGTTTGAAGGAACGGAGGAGGAACTTAAACAAACAAATGTTACGCAACCGGCAATTTTTTTGCATTCAACAATTTTAACTGCTTGTATTGGAAAATCATTTCATCCCGATATGGTCGCAGGACATTCTTTAGGTGAGTTTTCGGCACTTGTGGCAAATAAAACCCTTTCATTTGAAGATGGATTAAAGTTAGTTTACAAACGTGCAATAGCAATGCAAAAAGCATGTGAAATTCAAGCTTCAACCATGGCAGCAATTTTAGGTTTAGAAGATGAGCTTGTAGAAAAAATCTGCTCTGAAATTAATGGAATTGTTGTTCCGGCAAATTATAATTGTCCAGGACAATTGGTTATTTCTGGCTCAATTCCCGCTGTGGAAGAGGCCTGCCTCAAGCTTACAGAAGCTGGAGCGAAAAGAGCGCTACTTTTGCAAGTTGGTGGAGCTTTTCATTCACCATTGATGGAGCCAGCTCGTGAGGAACTTGCTGCTGCAATTGAAGGAAGCAATTTTTCAAATCCCATTTGCCCTGTCTATCAAAATGTGTCTGCCCAAGCTGTTTCTTCTCCTGAAGAAATCAAGAAAAATCTTATTTTGCAATTAACCGCGCCAGTAAAATGGACTCAAATAATGGAAAATATGCTTAAAGATGGCTGCTCAGAGGTAATAGAAGTAGGTCCAGGAAAAGTACTACAAGGATTATTTAAAAAAGTCAATAGGGATATTCCTACTCAGAGCGCAGAATTCATTTAGCCTTTTTAAATTAAATCTAACTTTTCTGAATAAGTCACTATTTATTTTTCTTCAGAACAAATTTATTAATCAAGATAATAAGTGCTGCTTGCGTAATAAAAATTAAGGTGATAGGAGGCATAAAATAGGGCCAATTAGTTGGAATAAACCATCCATTTGCGCCAATTGAAGTTACATGAAGGATATTTAAATAGATTCCAAAGCGACCAAAGCGATATAAATGTTGTAGGGTTTCTCTTTTTTGGAGGGAAGCGTAAAGTGGTAAGCTAAATAAAAGCAGCGAGCTAAGCCCTAGAAAAATTGTTGTGTAGCCGTCATTATTTAATTCTGAATTACTGTAAAATTTTGGGTATAAATCAGGATTTAAAATCAGTAAAATCAACAAAATATGTACAAGAGCAAAACAATATCCTGAAGTGCCAAGTTGCCGCCTTTTTAAATTAAATTTATCAAGCTGGTATTGAGGAACCAGTGTTAGTAAAAATAAAGTTCCAGCTGTCCACGCAAGAGCTTTGTTTAAAACAAAAAAAGTTTCTGTAAATCCAATTAATTCTTTACCGAAATGGTACCTAATAATTGCATAGCTGTAGTAACTAAAAAATAATACGGGTATTAATTTCTTCATTTTAGTATAAAATCTCCCATAAAAATAAGCCATGTGCTGGAACAGAAACCGCTGCCTCTTGTCTGTTTTTTGCAGAAAGAATAGTTTGAATTTCTTCTGGAGGAATTTTTCCAGCGCCTACTTCTAAAAGCGTTCCAACTATTGCGCGCACCATATTCCTTAAAAATCGATTCGCGCTAATTTCAAAATAAAGCCCATTTGCATCAGTCTGCCATTTTGCAGAATAAACAGAACAGATTGTTGTTTTTACATCCGTATGAACTTTCGCAAACGAACAAAAATCTTTTTCTCCAAGCAAGAAATTTGCTGCTGTGTTCATCTGATCAACATCAATTTTTTGTGGAAAATACCAGCTTAACTCTTCTTTAAAAGGATCTTTTTGAGGATGTATAAAATAGCGGTACGTCCTCTTTTTTGCAGCAAATCTTGCATGTAAGTCACTTTCAACTGACTTCATTTCTTTAATAAAAATACTTTCTGGAAGCATTCTATTGAGCTTGAAAACAAATACTATGGGGTCTTCACTGTTTTCTAAATCGACATGAAAAAAGTATTGCTTTGCATGCACGCCAGCATCTGTTCTTCCGCAACCTATAATACCAATGTCTTTATTAGAATAAAGTTTTGAAAAGCAGCTTTCTATTGTTTCTTGAACGCTTATAGAATTATCTTGGCGTTGCCATCCATGGTAGTTTTTGCCTTTGTAGGAGATTTCAAAAAAATAACGTGTCATATAGAGATTGCCAAATTACGAAAGTTTCTTTTTAAGGATCAAATTTTAACCTTCAATCTTTTAAAAATGGGAAATCTAATCCGTTTAGGTCAATTTGGAAAATATCGTAATTAAATAAACCTTCATTTTCATTTATTCGCGCTATTACTGCTTTATTTAACCGAGGGTATACTTGAAAATGAGTATCGTCATTTACTGTATTGAAAGTTGCTCCAAGATTTACAGGATTTCCCCAAACGCCATTTATATTTTCACTATAATAAACATCATATCCTCCCATTCCAGGAAGAGCATCCGAACTAAAAAATAAAAATCTTCCATTTGCTGTAATGAATGGCGTAGTTTCACGACCATCAGTATTAATCGTTTTAAGTGGATTTTTCATGTCCATCCAAACGCCATTTTTTCTCTCAATACTGTAGATATCTGTCATCGATTCTTCTGCCTTTCGATCACTTACAAAATATAATGTTTGTGAAAAATCACCATTATCGGTAAAAATAGTGTCCGTAATTGTAGCGGCCCCATCAAAATAAGAGGTATTAATGGCTTTGTTTTTAATTAAATCGATTTTCTCAAAGAGAAATGTTTCATCTGAAAAAACTTCAAAAATATCAGAACTTTTAGTCGATTTTTCTTTTGATGCTGCTGTATTTATAGTCCCCAAAGCATATTTTCCGTCTTTTGAAATATAGTTAAGTGCATCAAATCCTTCGGTGTTTATCCCTTCTATTGCTCGAGCTGACAAAATCCATTCATTCTTCTCAGCATCCCATTCGTAATGAACGATATCCTCAAAAAATCGTTGATCTCCAACATTTTCATTATTTCCTTTTGATTCAGGAGTGCGTGCTGTAAAAAATAGATGTAAGCCATCACTAGATAAAATCGCTCCATATTCAGCAAAAGTTGAATTTAAATTAGCTGAAAATGGTATAAATTTGTTCAATATTCCTTTTTCTTTTTGATCTAAAGCAAATTTACATTGTGCTAGATATATTGGAATCCCATAATAATCTGCATTTTTTTCTCCAAATTCATCCTTCGCTTTAGAATAGTAATTTTTTGCTTCGTCAAGTGCTCCTAAACGATGTTTTATTTGCCCTTGTAATAAAGCCAAGTCCGCAGACTTTTTATCACTTATTAACAACTCAGCCTTTTGCGCATTTTCATCAGCGGCATAAAAATTAGTTAATTCTAATTCAGTCATCGCTACCCAAAAATAAGCTTCCCATTCATTTGGATCTTTTTCTATAGCAGATTTGAATACCATATATGCATCTTTGACTCTTCCTGCATCTAGCAAATCTTCGCCGTCTTTTATTAATTGCTGGCTCTTCAGTTGATTTATTTTACTAGTTTTTTCAAGTTGTCCTAGTGAGCTAAAACATAGAAAAAGTATGCTAAAAAGTGCAATAGATTTCTTTTTCATATTAGTTGTATTCATGTGCTTTCCTTATTTTTTTAAAGTGTATGTTCAAATTTAATTTTGTATTCTGCTTTCCTAACAAAAAATAATAATAAAAATAACAAAAAACGTAAGATAATAAACAATAATTTTTTAGGAGTATTTTTTTATACTTTCTAAGTAGCACTTATCATTTTAGAATAGCTTAAAATAGTAGCTCTATCCTTTGGCTTATACAAATTGTCTAGTATGCTTTCAGCCACTTTTTTTGCTTTTCCGAGCAAGAATACATCAAAAAACATTCTTTTCGAAAAGTTAGGGCTCGGGCCGTTTTAATTGAAGTAAGCAAAGCCATCAGGAAATAAGAGGTGTTGTAATTTGTGTTTATTGAACAAAGCCCCCAATCCGAATTTTTCTTTGGTTTTCCGAAAATTAAAAGCCTGCTTTTCAAGCACTGTTTTTAATCTATTTTACTAAATTTTAGCGGTTTAGAGCCTTCTATTTTAAAATAGTAAAGCCCAGCACTCAGCTGAGAAACTGAAATTTCATTTATTAGATTTCCTAAGACTCCTCTTTTAACAACTGAACCAAAATTATCTATAATTAAATAATCCTGTTTGTCCTGCCCATTCAAATTAACATAAAGCATGTCTGAAACTGGATTTGGATACAATGAAAATAGTACCATCTCCTCTTCTGAAATTCCTGATGAATTAATTGTTAAATCCAAGTATTGCGTTACGCAATTTGCTGAGGTTGGACCAGTATAAATCCCAGATGCTGTATAGGTTATACCATTGGCGGCCCATGTGTATGTGTCGTTTGCATTAATTGTTGTAGTAACTGAGGTGTTTGGAGTTATTGTTAAGTTCAAGGATTGTGTAACACAGTTTGCAGTTGTTCCAGTATAAACACCACTTGTTGTATAAGTCTGTCCATTATTAGGCCAAGTATATGTTCCGCAAGCTGAAACTGATATTGTATTTGTAGAACTTGGAGTAATTGTTAAGTTCAAAGATTGTGTAACACAGTTTGTAGTTGTTCCTGTATAAACGCCAGATGCATTATACGTTGTTCCATTCCATACATAAGAACCACAAGCTGAAGCAGTTGTTGTGTTAGTTGTATTTGATGGCCCCGCAAGTACTGTAAAGCTTGCTGTAGATGTACATGTTCCTGAACTAGCTGTTACCGTGTATTGCCCTGGCGCCAATCCTGATAAATCCTCTAAACTAGATGTGTAGGTGGATGGCCCTGACCAAGAAAATGTTGGGGATGGAGAGCCTCCTAAAGCGGTTAAATTTATTGTTCCGTTTGATGAATTTAAACATGCTTCATTCGTTACTAAAGCTGTTAAAGTGGCAGCAGTACAACTATTAAATACAACATTATCTGTACAAGTTCCTGGAGTATTATAATTAAAGTTCTGAGGAGTGCCTACATACGTGTTTTGACCGCCTACATATGCAAATATTGCGGTGTTCTCGATTCCAGCTGATACTGCAGTTGAGAAAATATGATTACACGATGTGCCTGAAGCAAAAGGAACGCTATTTGTTATGCGAACACGTATAATGCGCGTACCTGGAGCCTGACAGTTGCCAGTAGAACTAATAATTGATCCATTACCTGCTCCTGGAGGGAGTGTTGGTGCTACATTAATATAACGATAGCTTATGCCGCCTACTGTATTTGTAGTTGAACCTATTGCTATACTTGTTGGAATCTGTGATGGATTACTTAAAGCAGAGGTGCCTGAAATTAATGTTGCAGTTGCAGTTCCGCCGTTTAAAATAGAAGCATTAAAACCTAGACCCATCTGAACGCTCGCTAACTCAAATGGTGTTGTGCCTGTCCGTTGTACATACCAATCAAATTCATAAACATTTGGAGAGATGACCGTATCATTGGCAATCATCATGTTATAAGTAGGAACTTGAGAAAAGGCGTTTGAAGTGAATACGAATACTATTACTGAAATAGTTAGGAACTTAATCGTTGATTTCATATTTAGTTTTGAGCTAGAATCTACCATTTTTAAATGTTTTAGTTGAAACCGAGCAAATTTTCTTAATTCCGATGTTCAAAAGTAATTTAAAAAAACTAGATTCAATTGCTAAAGCAATAAAAAGGAGAAAGGTACATCCTACTCGATGCTGCTTGCAGTAATAGCATTGATCATCTTTTGGTACTTTAAAACAGTTGCTCCTTCCTTTGGCTTATGCAAATTGTCTAGCATGCTTTCAGCCACTTTTTTTGCTTCAATACTGTGGTATTTTTGAGCTTTTCCGAGCAAGAATACATCAAAAAAGGGCATGAGTTTTTGCGCTATAAATTCAGCAGGTCTGCTTTCACTTCTTTTCCCAATTAACATGGCTGGCTGGTAGATAAGAGTAGTGGGGAAATCTAATTTTAGCACGTCTTTTTCAATTTCTCCCTTCAAGCGATTATAGAATATCTTTGAGGAAATATTCGCTCCGATTGCACTTACCAAATGAACCTGAGGAACTTGATTTTTTTTTGCAAGAGTTGCAGCTGCAAGAACAATCCCATAATCAATGGCTTTGTATGCTTCTAAATCGGGTGTTTTGTTTCGCGTTGTACCGATGCAACAAAACAAGGCATCACCTTGAAATTCGTGTTTAAAATCTTCTAGACGCTCAAAATTTACAAGTATTTCGATTAACTTTTGATCTGTTATAGCGAGTGTTTTTCGCACAAAAACTTTAACGGATTTAATTTTGTCATCTCTTAGTAATAAATGCACTAATTCACTGCCAATTAATCCAGATGCGCCAATAAGCAAGACATTTTTTTGCACGAACAAAGGTAGAATAGTTTATTTACATTTATTAATTTTGTATTTATTCATCAAAAATATGAGACAGAATATACTATTTTTTTCATTTCTTATCGTTTCTCGTTTTTGCTTATCTCAAGCACTTTATTTCCCTCCAAACACCGGAAATAATTGGGATACTCTTTCTCCTTCAGTATTAAATTGGTGTCCCACAAAGATTGATAGTTTGTACGCTTTTTTAGATTCGAATAATACAAAATCCTTTATTTTACTAAAAAATGGAAAAATTGTTCTCGAAAAGTATTTTGGAACACACACACAAAATTCAAATTGGTATTGGGCTTCTGCAGGAAAAACACTGACCGCTTTTATGGTTGGAATCGCGCAGCAAGAAAATCACCTCTCGCTTTCGGATACGACCTCTGACTATTTAGGTCTTGGTTGGACAAATTGTTCTCCTTCTCAAGAAGAGAAAATTACAATTCGCAATCAATTGACGATGACATCGGGTTTAGATGATGCTTCCGGAGACCCAGATTGCACAATAGACACCTGTTTAGAATATCTTGCAAATGCTGGTTCACGTTGGGCTTATCACAATGCTCCTTATACTTTGTTGGACAGTGTAATTTCTCAAGCTACGGGAATGAGTTTAAATTCATATTTCACTCAAAAGGTTAAAAATCCAATCGGAATGAATGGGTTTTATTTTTATCAAGATTACAACAATGTGTTTTTCAGTACAGCAAGAAGTATGGCAAGATTTGGCTTGTTGCTTTTAAATGAGGGCAATTGGAATGGAAATCAGATTTTGACAGACCAAGATTATTTTACTGAAATGACAAGTGCTTCTCAGTCTTTAAATCCTGCTTATGGTTATTTAACGTGGCTTAATAATACAAATCAGTTTATGTTGCCGACTTCCCAGTTTGTTTTTAATGGAAGTATCTCACCTGATGCGCCCTCAGAAATGTATGCTGCAATGGGAAAGAATGGACAATTTATAAACATCGTACAAAGTGAGGATTTAGTTTGGGTAAGAATGGGAGATGCGCCCGTCAATGACCTCGTTCCTTTTATATTAAACAACGAAATTTGGCAACATCTGAATCAACTTGAATGTCAAAGTGGAGGTATTTTTGAAAATGAATTTCTAAGCGAATTAAAACTTACACCTAATCCTGCCTCTGATTATATTGATGTAAATACTGCAAGTCCTATGGCAAATTTGCGGCTAGAAGATATCCACGGAAAAGTGATTGAACTAAAGGTTGTTCAAGATACTTATTCTAAGCTCGATCTATCTAATTTAAAAATTGGCACGTATTTCTTGCGACTTACACTTTTAAATGGCGTTGTTTTAGCAAAGTGTTTTGTGAAGTATTAGCATTAAGAATATTCTGGAAACAAACTACAAATACCATCCTCTGTTGGCGAACAAATTCCTCGTTCTGTAATTAAGCCTGTAATTAAGCGTGAAGGAGTCACATCAAAGCCATAATTTAGAGCATTTGTAGTTTCAGGGCAAATCAAAATTTGTTCTATTTCTCCTTTTTTGCTAAGACCTTGAACGTAGCGAACTTCGTTTTGATCTCTTTCTTCAATGGGTATTTCTGATAATCCATCGCGAATGCTCATATCCAAAGTCGTCGAAGGAAGCGCCACATAAAATGGAATTTTGTTGTCTTTTGCAGCAAGCGCTTTCAAGTAAGTACCGATTTTATTTGCAACATCCCCATTTCTCGTTGTGCGATCGGTACCAACAAGCACAATATCTACTAATCCGTGCTGCATAAGGTGACCACCAGTATTATCTACAACTAAAGTATGTTCTATTCCATGTTTTGTCAACTCAAATGCTGTTAAATTGGAACCTTGATTTCTTGGTCGCGTTTCATCCACCCAAACATGAATTTTTATTCCTTTTTTATGGGCTTGATATATTGGCGAAGTTACCGTTCCCCATTCGATACAACCTAACATTCCAGCATTGCAATGCGTAAGGATATTTACAGCTTCTCCCTTTTTCTTTTTGGAAATTTCCTCAAGAAGTGGAAGTCCATGAACTCCAATCATGCGACAAATTTCGATGTCTTCTTCAACAATTCTTGCAGCTTCTTCCCACGATATTTTTAAATAATCATCACAGTTTTCAAGAGCAGCTTTCATTTTATCTAAAGCCCAAAAAAGATTAATTGCTGTAGGTCGGGAAGCTCGTAGCGCTGAAAATGCTTCGTCCAAAAATTCTTTAGACAAACCTGTTTCATGCATTTCTTTAGCTGCTAAATAAATTCCATAAGCTGCAGTAGCTCCAATTAAAGGTGCGCCTCTAACCGTCATGTTTTTTATCGCATTTTCTGCATCTCCATATGTTTTCAGCTTAACAACAACAACTTTATGGGGAAGTTCTCGCTGATCAATTACCTCTACAAAACGATCTTCAGTTGTCCAAATAGTCCGAAATGTATTTGCCATGCTTTTGGTATAAGTTACAAAGATAAAAAAACCTCAGATTTCTCTGAGGTTTAGTACCCCGGGCCGGAATCGAACCGGCACTCCCGAAAGAACAGGATTTTGAATCCAGCGCGTCTACCAGTTCCGCCACCGGGGCAATTTGGTATACCAACGGGCAACAAAGATATTGTTTTTTTCAAAATAAAAAGTGAATTATTCCGTGGTACGAAGTAAATCTACCCATTCATCAACTGTTTTAGCATTTTCTATAGAGAAATCTCCAGAATGTGTCCTGCGAAGTTCGATCAATGTTGCTCCACTGTCAAGTTTTTTTCCGAAATCGTAGGCAATAGAGCGAATATAGGTCCCTTTTGAGCATTTTATTGCTACGCTTATTTCCGGAAAATCTTTTGTATCAATAGTAAATGATTCTATTTCAATTTGATTTTGTTTCATTTCAACTGCCTTTCCTTCCCTCGCATAATCATAAGCTCTTTTTCCATCTATTTGTTTTGCGGAATAAATTGGTGGGGTTTGGAGTTGAATCCCAAGAAATGAAAGTCGAGCTTTTTCGAGTAATTCTTCTGTAATATGTTCTGTAGGGAATGTTGCTGAATAAGGGGTTTCCAAGTCATAGGAAGCAGTTGTTTTTCCAAGGAGAAATTTTCCGGTGTATGTTTTTGCTGCTCCTGTAAGTCCCTCAATTAGCTTTGTGTTTTTTCCTGTACACAGAATTAATAATCCTGTTGCCAAGGGATCAAGTGTTCCGGCGTGCCCAACTTTGATGTTTTTAACATTTAGTTTTTGCTTGAGATTCCAGCGAATTTTATTAACAACATCAAAAGAAGTCCAGTTGAGTGGTTTATCAACCAAAAGAATTTCTCCAGATAAAAAATCCATCACAAAGAAAAATAAAGTAACAAGGCAAAGCCCACAATTATGCGGTAATAGCCCCAAATTTTGAAACCATATTTTTCTAGAAAGCCAATAAAAAATTTAATAGCAAAAGCTGCAACAACAAAAGCAATTATATTTCCAAGAATAAAAACAATGAGGTTGTGATTGCTTGAAAGAATCATTTCATATCCTTTTTGTTCCAAGCCCTTATAATTCCAATCTTTTAAGAAAATGGAATAAAGCGTAACCGCTAGCATTGTTGGAACAGCTAATAGGAAGCTAAATTCTGCCGCCATTTTTCGCGTTAATCCTTGTTGCATTCCTCCAATAATAGATGCTGCTGAGCGACTTGTTCCTGGCATCATTGCTAAGCATTGCCAAAATCCAATTGTAATCGCTTTCTTAACCGTAACATCTTCTTCCTTATTTATTGCTGGATTTTTAAACAAGCGATCAATAAAAAGTAGGATAATTCCTCCTAGAATAAGCACGAGTGCAATAGGAATAGGTTCTTCTAAAACCGCTTCAATCTTATCATCAAATAACTTTCCAAGAACTAAAGCAGGAATTACAGCTAAGCCAAGTTTTAAATAAAACGTATACGTTTTAAAATCGAAGAACTTTTTCCAAAAAAGAAATACAACGGATAAAATTGCACCAAACTGAATAGAAACTTGAAACATTTTAACAAATTCATCAGCTTCATTGTGACTAATAGCACTTACAAATATCATGTGGGCAGTTGAAGAAACCGGCAAAAACTCCGTTAATCCTTCAATAACAGCAAGAATGATAGCTTCAAGAAAGTCCATCTTTCTTGTTTATTTTTTCTTTGGGTTCTTATCTTCCGTTTTTGGATCTTCTGAAATAGTAGATGCTTTTACAGCTGATTTTTTGCTTTTCTTCATTACAGAAAACAAAATGATTAAGTAGCCAAGGACAATTAGAATTGGAGCAACTGTTATGCGTGTTGTACTAAAAAGTTCATCAGCATTAAACTCATTAAGACTTTCTGCACCTCCACCAATCATTAATATATAACCAAGAATGTTTACTGCTAAACCAATAAACAGCAACTTGTAATTTTCAGGATTAAATCCAAAGTGTTTAATTGAATCTTTCATTTTCTACTAATATAAATCATCTAACTTCATGCGAAGATACTTGTTTAAAGCAAACCAAGTTGAAATTAAGGTTATAAAAATTCCTAGCCCTATTTGAGCGGTTATTAATACGATGAAGCTTGATAGTGAATACGTTATTTGAAAAGTTTCCAAAACGTTGTTTAAAGCATAAAAAAGAGTTAACAAAAGGGCTAAGCCAATAAGAGCTGAAACAATACCTTGTAAAATGGCTTGTTTTAAAAAAGGCCAGCGGATGTGTCCACTTGTTGCGCCTACTAACTGCATTGTTTTTATTGTAAATCTTTTAGAATAAAGAGACAAGCGAATAGTGTTATTAATCATGGCTACAGCAATAATAATTAATAGTAGCGCAACGGAAAGAAAAAGCAGAGCAAATTGTTTGAAACCTAGATTAACATTTTCAACACTTGATTTATCATAATTCACCTCATCAATTTCTTCTGAAAATTTAGAAAGTAATTTAGACTCTATGCCTTTCATGCCTGATTTAGTTGCATATTGTTCTTTCGGTTGAAATCCAATAGTTGCTGGTAATGGATTTTCTCCTTTAAATAGGTCAAGCATTTCTTTTTCTGATTGTCCTGCCCCACTAAATTCTTGAATTGCGCGCTCTGGAGATACAAAATATACATGGCTAAACTCAAGCCAAGATTTTAGTTGCTGTTCAATTTGCTTAATATCAGCATCATTAAGTTCGGATTTGAAGAAAATATCTCCCTGAAGACTTTCTTTCGCTTGTTTTTCTATACTACGAAGCGCTAGAACCCCACCCAAAACTAAACCAATCATAAAAAGCACGAGTGAAATGCCAATAATCGTTGAGGCATAACTGCTTCTTAAGCCCTTTTTAGTATATTCTTCGACTTTGCTTGTCATGAAACGAAATTAGAATTAAAACAACATAGTCTGTTGAATTTTGAAACAAGTATTGAACGATGAATTGTGTATTAACATGAGCCGGGTAGAGATAAAAATCAGTAAGAACTGCTTGCACCTCCAACATTTTCAATTGGATGCCAAGTAGTTTTTATTTCTTGTAAATCAGAAATATAATGCAAAGCTTGCTTGTCTTTTTCAACCCAATTCACTTCATAATCAAATTTGCGCTTTAAATTATCAACTGAAAGAAGGGATAATTTATTTGAAAGTTTTGTTTCCAAATTTGAAGTAATAAGCGCATTAACATCCATATGACTCGCCAATGTTACCGCCATTTCTTCTGGATATCCAGTTAGGATATTTATTACACCTGCAGGAACATCCGATGAATGTACTACTTCACTAAAAGTTACAGCGCACAAAGGGAGTTTTTCGGAAGCTAAAACTACCGTAGAATTTCCACCGCAAATAGCTGGTAAAATAAGAGAAACAAGACCGATTAAAGAAGTGCTTTGCTCAGCAACTACTCCTACAACTCCCATGGGTTCTAAACTTGAAAAATTAAAGTGCGAGGAGCTTACAGGATTTACAGAACTTACAACTTGATTGTATTTATCGCACCAGCCAGCATAATAAACAATTCGATCAATACTTAAATTTACCTCATTTGTAGCTGCTCCTTTTGAGCTGCCTTGACGCATTAATTCGTCTACAAATTGCGCCTGTCTTCCCTCCAATATCTCTGCAATACGGTAAAGAATTTGTCCTCTGTTAAATGCAGAACGTTCAGACCAAGGTCCAAAGGCTTTTCGAGCAGCGACTACCGCATTGCGAACATCTTTTCGTGAAGAGAGACAGATATTTGCCAAGGCCTTTCCTTTCGAATCTAAAGGTGTGTAATACCTTCCTGATTCTGTTCTAGGAAATTCCCCACCAATGTATATTTTGTATGTTTTTAAAACTTCTATTCTACTCATTTTAGCTTAGTTTAAGGTAAGCACTCAATCCATGCAATCCGCCTTCTCTTCCAAAACCACTTTCTTTGTATCCTCCAAAAGGTGATGTTGGATCAAATTTATTGTAGCAATTTGCCCAAATTACTCCTGCGCGCAGTTTACTTGTGAGATTAAAGATCCGCGAGCCCTTATCTGTCCATACTCCAGCTGCTAGACCAAAAGGAGAATTGTTCGCTTTTTGGACAACTTCATCAACCGTTCTAAATGTTTGAATGGTTAAAACTGGTCCGAAAATTTCTTCTTGTGCAATTATACTTGACTGAGCGACATTCAAAAATAGAGTTGGAGCGCAATAGAATCCCTTTTTTGGAATAGTACATTTTGGCTGGTACATTTCAGCTCCTTCATCAAGTCCAATTTTTAAATATTTTTCAATAGTTTGAAGTTGCTCCTTAGAATTAATAGCGCCGATGTCTGTGTTTTTATCCAAAGGATCTCCAACATACAAACTTTCCATGCGCTGTTTTAATTTTTTGATAATTTTTTCTGCAATTCCTTCTTGAACGTATAATCTAGATCCAGCACAGCAAACATGCCCTTGATTAAAGAAGATGCCGTTTACAATCCCTTCAACTGCTTGGTCAATTGGTGCATCCTCAAAGATAATATTCGCAGATTTCCCACCTAATTCCAATGTTACTTTTTTCGAGGTCCCCACAAGTGCTTTTTGGATTATTTTTCCAACAGCTGTTGAGCCAGTAAAAGCAATTTTATTGATATCTGGATGATTTACAATCGCTGCGCCTGTTTCTCCAAAACCTGTAACAATATTCACAACTCCAGGAGGTAATCCAGATTCCTCAATAATTTCTGCTAATTTCAATGCGGTTAGACTTGTAGTTTCTGCAGGTTTTAGAACTACAGTATTTCCTGCGGCCAAAGCTGGAGCAATTTTCCAAGCGGCCATTAACAAAGGAAAGTTCCAAGGTATAATTTGCCCTGCAACACCTAAAGATTCAATTTTTCGATTGGGAAAAGCATAATCTAATTTATCTGCCCATCCTGCATAGTAAAAAAAATGATTACAAGCGAGGGGAATATCAACATCACGTGATTCGCGAATAGTTTTACCAGATTCAAGAGATTCAATTACAGCAAATTCGCGCGCGCGCTCTTGCATTAATCTAGCAATTCTGTAAATGTATTTTGCTCTTTCAGAAGCCGGCATTTTCGACCATACATTCGTGTATGCTTTGCGAGCTGCTTTAACCGCCAAATCTACATCTTCTTTTGAGGCAGATGCAATCTCTGCTAAGGTTTCTTCGTTTGCAGGATTAATGGTCTTAAAATATGTATTTTTAGATGGCGCAATCCATTTTCCATCTATGAAAAGATTGTACTTTTTTTTAAGTTGAATATGATTTATCGCTTCTAAAGAAGAAGAATAGTCCCAGTTGTCGTTCAGTTCCTTTTTCATATTAATCAATTGAAAAGTAATCATTAGATTGATATACTCCAGTTTCTATTTTTACTAGTTGCATTAAAACATCGTTGGCAAGACTACTTGCTCCAAAACGAAACCACTCATTGCTTAACCAATTCGTTCCAAGAATTTCTTTGACCATTACTAAATTATGCAGCGCCAATTTTGCAGTTGAAATACCACCAGCTGCCTTCATTCCAATCATGATTCCTGTTTCATCGTAGTAGTCCCTGATTGCCATGAGCATTGTATAAGTAACTTGCATTGTTGCCGCAGGTTGTATTTTTCCCGTAGAGGTTTTTATGAAATCTGATCCTGCATAAATTGCAATATCACTTGCTTTTCGCACATTATCTAAAGTTACTAATTCTCCAGTTTCTAAAATAACTTTTAATCTTGCTTTTCCACAGGCCTCTTTTACTGCAGCAATTTCGTCAAAAACATAAGCAAATTCTCCAGTTAAAAATTTTCCTCTTGAGATTACCATGTCAATTTCGTCTGCTCCTTGTTCAACTGCAAATTTTGTGTCTTTTAATTTAAGTGCTAAAGATGTTTGCCCTGATGGGAATCCTGTTGCTACAGAAGCGACTTTTACAGAAGAATTTCTTAATTCATTCTTCGCAATTGCCACCATTGAAGGATAAACACAAACTGCTGCTACCTGCGGAATGCCCTCAAAATGATCATGTAAATGCATTGCTTTATAGCACATTTGCTTTACTTTCCCCTCGGTATCTTTTCCTTCGAGTGTTGTCAAGTCAATCATGCTCAAGACCATATTAAGGCCTTGCTTTTTTGATTCATTCTTAATGCTTCTAGATTGAAACCTAGCAACTCTCTCTTCTACACCAACTTTATCTATTGAAGGTGAAACAGGAATTTTATTAGAAATCTGACTTTTGATTTTCATAAAGTTGAATCAATAGTCAAAGATAGAGAAAAGAATTATGTTATAAGTTAGCATAAAAAATTATGTAAATTTGTAAATTACAAAGATTATTACTTTTTTTCTTTTATAAAATTTAATTATAATGAGGCCTATTTTTTTAAATGCCCTTGCAACTAAAATAACTTTTCTATTTTTAATGCTGTTTAGTTCATGCTATTTAAAAGCGCAAACAGTTACCGCAATCAAAATGGATATGGAGTGGTTGAGTTCAACTGCAAGCTCTGCAGAATTTCAGATACGCTTAACAAATACTGGAACTTCTGCTGTTACATTTAACGCATTAACTATTCGTGGTGTACATGCTCCAAACTTGACATCGGGGGCAATAACATGGAAAGCATTAAATGACAATACTCTTCCAGGATGGTTCGGTTGGCCACAAACTGGAACAAACAACTTGCCTATTATTACAGCTCAAAGAAAATTAAATTTTTCATCAGGCACGGGAATCTTTTCTTCAGCGAATGCTCAGGTCATCCCATCAGGATCAGGTGTAATTGTGGGTAAATTTAGAATATCCACAACAACAACATGGGTACCGAACAGCGACTTTGGTTTTGTATGGGAAATGACATCAGGGGGAGTTGTGGCTTATGTAAATGGCGCAACAACTGTTACTAATATCCAAGCTTTTGGCACAGTAAGCACTGCAACGACTTGTGCCTCATGTTTAACACTAACAGCATCAAGTGCTCAGCCTTTAAATGTAAATGGCGTAGTTCCTCCGATAACAGCTTCAGTTTTAAGTGTAAGTAGTGCTAATGACACTATTTGTATAGGAGCTTCTACAAATTTAAATATAGTAGTAACTGGAGGAAATCCTCCATACACAGTTATAGTAACAGATGGGACAAACAATTATTCTGCATCAAGTAGTGGAAGCACAATAAGTATTTCTGTAAGTCCAATTGCAACATCAACGTATTCAATCGTATCTGTAATAGGAGGAGTAACAGGTACAGGAAACACTGGGGCGCCAACAGTAACGGTAACGCCACCTGCACTCCCTTCATTTACACAAGTAGCTCCAATCTGTTCCGGAGCTACGATAAATTCTTTACCAATAAGCTCTTTAAATAACATTACAGGAACCTGGAGTCCTGTAATTAATAATACGTCAACCACAACTTACACATTTACTCCACAAGTTGGACAGTGTGCAAGTACTACAACAATGACAATTTCAATAAATTCACCTAGCGTGCCAACATTCAACACGCCAGTTACTCCAATTTGTTCTGGATCAACGTTATCAAATATTTCAACTAATGGAATTTCAGGAGCCTGGTTTCCAGAAAGCATTAATACTTCAACAACAACATACACTTTTACTCCTAATACTGGACAGTGTGCAACTTCGGCTTCTACAACATTAACAGGAACTCAAAGCACTTGGACTCCATCAGCAATTTCTGCTTGTGGAAGTTATACTTGGGCTAATACTGGGCAAACTTATACAACTTCAGGTGCCTACACAGGAACTACTGTAAATTGTCAAACACCAATTTTAAATTTAACAATTATTCCGAGTACTTCAAATACGACAACTATTTCAGAATGTGGGTCTTATACATGGCCAAATAATGGCCAAACATTTACCTCATCAGGAGTTTATACAGGTTCAACAACAAATTGTGTAACCCAAGTTTTAAATCTAACAATTTCTTCAGGCTCAACATCAACTTCGCCTCCTCCAGCATGCGGAACGTATACATGGGCAAATAATGATTCTACCTATACTTCATCAGGTACCTATACATATGTAAATTCCTGTGGTAGTTTAGATACTTTAAATCTTACAGTAATACCAACTAATAATAATCAAACAGACACAATTGTATGTGGACCGTTTTTTTTCTGGAGTGAAACAGGCGCAGATTATTCCACATCTGGAATTTACCAAAGTCCTACAGTACAATTAAATGGACAGTGCTTCACTGAAATATTAAATTTAACAATTACACCAAGTACGACAAATACAACTCCAATAAGTGCTTGTGAAACATATACTTGGGCGAATAATGGACAAACATATACTACCAGTGGTATTTACTCTGGAACAACTGTAAACTGCATAACACAGGTTATTAATTTGACAATTACTCCTAATTCAGAAAGCACAATTAGCGTTTCAGCTTGTGGAGTTTATGCGTGGAACGGACAAACGTATACTACTAGTGGAATTTATTCTTATACTAATTCAAATTGCTTTACAGAAATATTGGATTTAACAATAACTCCAAGTTTCACAAATACTACAACTATCGTTTCTCCATCAAGTTTTACTTGGGGTAACACTGGAATAACCTATACATCTTCTGGATTTTATATGGGTTCAACAGTGAATTGTGTAACGCAATACTTGGATTTAACAATTAATTCATCAGGGATTTCAGAGGAGGAATTGGTTTTATTTTCTTTATATCCAAATCCTGTGTCAGAGGCCCTTACTATTGATTTCAATGGAGTGTCGAATGAGGAATATTCAATTATAGATAATTTTGGCTCAGTTGTTAAAAGAGGAGTTTTAGAAACTATGTCAACTGAAATTTCTGTTTCTGAACTTAGTGCAGGACTTTACTATTTTAAAATAGAAGGCCCTAAACCGAGAAAATTTAGTAAAATAAATTAAAAAAGCACTTCAAAAGCAGTGTTTATAATTTTCTAATAAAGGCTGTAAGTAATTTTGATAGTGGTTCGAAAGCATCAAAACTTAGTTCTTCAAAAGTATCAAAGACATCATGATAATGTTTGTTTGGCCCCATTGTATATATAAAGAAGGAAGGAACTCCTTTTTGTGTAAAATAATAATGATCTGAATTTGCCGCGGGCCCTCTTGGCTTTATTTGTTTTAATGCTTTCTTTTTATTGTTTAATTTACACAGAACTTGATATTCTTTATCAAATAGTGTTGAATTTACAACTGTAACACCTTCTTCACCACTTCCCATGATATCTAAATTTAGTAGAAAACGTATATCTTTTAGTGGTAAAATTGGGTTTTCAACCATAAATTCGGAGCCTATAAGTCCAGCTTCTTCAGCCGCGAATGCAATAAAAATCACATTGTACTTTTTTAGTGGTTTAAGAAGAAGTTTTTCTGCTAAAGAAAGAAGCATTCCATTTCCACTTGCGTTGTCATTTGCTCCAGGGAAGTAGGTATTTTTTCCCATTCTACCAAGATGGTCATAATGGGCGCTTATAATAATTGTCTTATCCGTTTCTTTTCTTGCTTTAATTACCCCAAAGACATTACGAGCCTGGAAATTTTTTAAAAATTTATTTTCAATATTTAGAAAAATTGCACCTTTTGAAGTAGAAAAAGCAGCATCTTTCAATTGAATATAAGGGTACAAAAATGCTGTTTGACTAACAGACCATGTAAATTTTTCATTTGTAATTTCGACAATTGGTCTGGAGTTTGCAAGTTGCATTAAAGCTGCCCGAATTTCTTTTATTTCAGTGTCTTTACAGCCAATAAGACTTACAATTAGTACAGAATCTTTATCATAATCAAAAACTTTATTGGAATTTAAAAAAAGTAATTTTTTTGCTAAAAAATCAGCGCCTTGAAGATGTTGAATTGGAAAATATCTGCCATCAGGACAAGCGGGGGAGTTACACGTAGAACCAGAGGCAGGGTGAACTAAAAAATCTATTCCAGCTTGCAGAAGGTGGGTATCTAATTTTACAATGCAATTAGCTGGAAAGGTATTAACATCAAAAGTAAATTTTTGAAAATAAGTTCCGTTTATAGGCGCTAAACCGATCTCTTGAAATGTTTTTCCAATGAAATCTGCTGCTATATTACTTCCATTTTCAACATATCCTCTTCCGTGGAATTCTGAAGAACATAATGTTTTTGTAAATTCTTTTACCTGCCGACTTTGGCTGTAAAGTTGAAAGCTGAGAAGAAAACTAATTCCCCAGATTAGCTGCATAGCGACTACAAATTTTTAGCATAAAATCTTCAACAACTTCCCCATCTAAATCCCAGTTGTTTTCTGCAGCATATTCTGCAATAACAGAACGCGCTGAATCTCTATTATCTAAAGCATCTAATCGTTTTATGGCGCTTGAAAATAAATCACTAGACCCGTCAAATAATTCATTAATAAACTGAAGTCGTTCATTTAAGGTAAATGATCCAATTAATGTCTCTAGTGTCATTACTTGGTAATTCTGCGCTATGGATTTTTCTATTTTCATTAATTTTGGAAATAAACTTGAAGCATCTTCAGCTATTTCTTTAGAAGTTTCAGCACTGTCATTTGCTGTATTTTCAATTTCTTCCTCAGAATCTAGGTTTTCTTCAACAAGTTCTTCCTCTTTAATTTCTATTTCTGGTAAAACATCTTCTTCTATAGATTGCTCGATTTCTTTTTCTACTTCTGGTAAAACTTCATCTTCCTCAACCTCAGACTCAATTTCAGGAGTGGCAAATAAATCAAATCGAATGATCGAATCTTCTGCTATGTCATTAGTTTCCTCTTCAAAAATAATTTCAATATCTTTATTTTCATCGGGATTAGTTTCTTCCTCTTTTTTTACCTCTATTTCTTTGTCTACAATTTCAAGTTCTTCACTTTCTTCATTCGCTAAAATAGAATTTTCATAAACCTTGTAACGCACAATCAGAAGACGTTCATATAATTCTCTTGAAGAGGCAACTGTTTCCTCTAATTCTATTAGTGTTATATTGCCTTTTGAGATTTTTTTGAGTCCATTTTCAATGGCTGAAACAAGTTCTTTCATAGTTTAATTCTACTTTTTATCAACATTTAGTGTAAGTTGCTAACGACTATTTTGTAATATTACGCAATCTAACGACTTTTAGAAATCAAATTTAAAAAACAACTTTGAGATTGCTCACAAAAGACGTGAATTTTCTCTTAAAAACCGTTAAAAACTTAAAAGAATATGTTTTTAGAACAATTTCCAGCTAAAGAAAGGCAAAATGGATGGATAGAAGTAATTTGTGGCTCTATGTTTTCTGGAAAAACTGAGGAACTAATTAGACGCTTACGTCGTGCAGAGTTTGCGAATCAAGAAATATGTCTTTTCAAGCCAGAAATTGACCTGCGATTTAGCAAGGATAAAGTTGTAAGTCATCAAGGGAATTCTCTTGAGGCAAGAATCATAAATAATTCAAGAGAAATTACTGCTTTGTGGAACAAAGAAAAAATCGTTGCAATTGATGAAGCTCAGTTTTTCGATGCTGAGTTACCAAAAGTTTGTAATGAATTAGCAAACAAAGGTGTTCGTGTAATTATTGCAGGTTTAGATATGGATTATCAAGGAATTCCATTTGGACCAATGCCGCACTTGCTTTCTATTGCAGAATATGTAACAAAAGTACATGCAATTTGTGTTTCATGTGGTAACTTAGCTCAGTTTTCACAGCGAACTGCAAACGAAGAAGGTCAAGTACTTGTTGGAGCACTTGAGAAGTATCGACCACTTTGTCGTTCGTGTTATTTTAAAGGATAAGCTTGAAATTAAACCTTTCATATTCAGAATTTTGTTCCATTGTTGATGGTAGCATTCTCAGTGGACCAAGGAATGGGATCGTCCAGCAAATTAGCTATGATTCGAGAAAATCTTATAGTAAAAAGGAAACTGTCTTTTTTGCTCTTCAAGGAAATTTTCGAGATGGACATAATTTTATTTCAGCGGCACATGAAAATGGAATCTCCTGTTTTATAATTTCAAAAAGTCAAGATCATTTTTATGACGATGCCACTTATATTTTAGTTGATGATACGCTCAGAGCACTACAAAAACTCGCTCAAAATCACAGAAAAAAGTTTTCTTATCCAATTATTGCAATTGCCGGTAGTATTGGAAAGACAACTATTAAAGAATGGGTCTATCATTTTTTTAGTTCAAAATTTAGGGTCAGTAGAAGTCCAAAGAGTTATAATTCACAAATTGGAGTTGCAATTTCTTTATTGAATCTTCATGAAGAGTGTGACTTTGCACTCATTGAAGCAGGGATTTCAAAACCGGGAGAAATGGATAATTTAGCACAAATGATACAGCCAGATTATGGTATTTTGACTTCTCTTAAGCTGTCCCACAAAGATCACTTTGGTTCGTTAGATGAAATGATTCAGGAGCAAATCAAGCTTTTTAAGCATGTAAAACAAACCATTATTTCTTCAACTATTCAACTTTCTTCTTCTGATATATCGGATATTAATGCTTCAAAAATAGTGGACAGCGATTATTCAGATGAACTGCTTCATTTTCCCTTTTCAGATAAAGGAAGTATTCAATCGGGTATTATGGCTATGGCAACTGCAAGATTTTTTTCTTGTTTGGATCTCGAAGCTATCAAAAGTCTTCCTCGTCTTGCTTTGCGTTTGGAAACTTTCGAAGGAATTGACAACTCACTTATTATTAATGACACATATAACTTAGATTTAGAGGCCTTAGTTTATTCATTAGAACATCAATTAGCGCTGGCTGAAAAGAAGAAAAGAATTGTAATCGTTGGCCTAGATAAAGAGCACCTTCATTTGGAAGAACTTATTATCAAGCAGATTAATTCATTTACACCAGATGAAATTCACATTGTGCAACCTGAAGAAACGCCAGTAATATCTGTAAAAGATGCTGTTGTATTAATTAAAGGCACCCGCGCTTCTGAAATGGAAAAATTTGCAAATAAATTGAAGTTAAAGCACCATAAAACCATTTTGGAAATTAACCTAAGCGCTTTAAAACACAACATATCGGTTTTTAAAAGTTTCCTTCTTCCAAAAACAAAATTATTGGCAATGGTTAAGGCGCAATCCTATGGAGCAGGACTAGAAAAAATAGCATTATTTTTAGAGAAATTAGGAGTTGATAAATTAGGAGTAGCGTATTCTGATGAAGGGCTTGAATTACGAAAAGCGGGTGTAAAAATCCCAATTTTAGTAATGAATCCTGAAGAAGATGGTTTTGAAACGTGCATTCGCTATCAGCTAGAACCGGCAATTTATTCCTTCGAACAATTAAATGATTTAACGCATGAACTAATTGCTTCAAATATCCAAGATTTCCCAATTCATTTAAAATTCGATACTGGGATGAATCGTTTGGGCTTTGAAACTTCAGATGTCCCAAAATTAGTAGAATATATTCAAGCGCAACCCGAAGTAAAAATTGAAAGTGTTTATTCACATCTTGCAGATGCTGATAACCAAAAAGATCCTCACTTTACACAATTTCAAATAAGTCAATTTAATTTAGTTTGTGAAGAACTCAAGCATTATTTTCCAAAGTTTTGTAGGCACCTTCTCAATTCAGAGGGAATTATAAATTATTCAAGCGCACAATTAGATATGGTTCGGGTAGGAATTGGAATGTATGGCATTTCTAAATCCCCTGAAATAGCAAAAAAAATAGTTCCTGTTCTAAAGTGGAAAAGTGTTGTTTCACAAATAAAAACTATTGAAAAGGGAGAAAGTGTAGGGTATTCTCGCACCTTTATTTCTGACAAATCCTATACTATTGCAATTATTCCACTGGGATATGCAGACGGATTTAAAAGAAGTCTAAGTAATGGAAATGGGGGTGTTTATATTCTAGGAAATTATTGTCCAACAATTGGGAGAGTTTGCATGGATATGATTATGGTAGACGTAACAGGCATTTCTGCTAAAGTAGGAGAAGAGGTTGAAATTATTGGTGAAAATCAAACGCTAGAAAAGCTTGCGACAAAGTTAGAGACAATTCCGTATGAAATAATGACATCTATTTCTAACCGCGTTCACCGGGTTTACATCGAAGAATAATTTTTAGACTAAATTTTTAATTTTTTTATGAGCACAACACAAGAAGAATTATTTAAGATAATTAAACTAAAATTAATTGGAAAAGAGTCCTTAGCTAATGCCTTGTCTGATATTTTGCATATTAGTCCAGATGCCGTTTACCGTCGTTACCGCGGAGAAACGAGTTTAACAATAGACGAGATTAAACGCCTGTGCATTCATTTCGATATTTCTTTTGATTTCCTTATTCAAGCAAATAGTGGGCAAGCAATTTTTAATTATCAACCACTTGATTCATTTGATTTCCGATTGGAATCTTATTTGGAAGGGATTTTAAATTCTTTGCGAAATTTAAAAAGTTTATCAGAACCATATTTTATACTGTCTATAAGTAATAATCATATTTTTCAATTGGTAAACTTTCCTCAATTAATGCGTTTTCGTTTGTTTTTTTGGGCAAAAACACATCTTCTTGTTCCTGAATACCAAAAAATCAAATATTTCCATCAGAAAACAAGTGAAACGGCATTTGCTATTGGAGAAGAAATACTTCAGTTGTATACATCAATTCCTTCTACAGAAATTTTTGACCCAGAATTAATGCGGGGTTTTATGCGGCAAATTTTATATTATTATAAGTCTCATTTATTCGAAGACCCTAGTTATGCGCTTTTTTTATGCGACAGAATGTTACTGTTTTCCAAGCACCTTCAAATTCAAGCGGAAATCGGTAAAAAATTCATTTATGGACAAGAATTACCAAGCGAAGGAAATAAATTTGAAATGTATTTGAATGAAACTATAAATACTGACTCAACCATTTATTACTCGGGTAAAGAAACTAGCGGGATTTTTCTGACTCACAATATCATGAATTATTTGCAAACAGTTGATAAAAAATATGTTTTAGATTCTAAGCAGATACTTGATAAGCAATTAGCAAATTCTAGTTTAATAAGTGAAGTCAATGAGAAGGAACGAAATAATTATTTTTTTGAATTTGATAAAATGATTCTATCCTTCCGAAAAAAAATAGAAGCAGACCTAGAGTTTTGAGATAAACTCTTGTAAATTTGTAAAAAAAATCTAATGAACAATAGAGTAGAAAAAGCATTAAACGAGCAAATTCACAAAGAAGCATCTTCTTCTCAGTATTATTTAGCTATGGCATCTTGGTCAGAAAATAATGGTCTAAATGGAACTGCTAAATTTATGTACACGCATTCTGATGAAGAGCGTTTTCACATGTTGAAATTGGTGAAATTCGTAAACGAGCGAGGAGGAAAAGCAGTCATTCCCTCCGTTGAAAAACCACCATTAGAATTTTCTACGTTAAAAAATGTATTTGAATCTCTTCTTAAACATGAGATTGGTGTAACGGAAAGCATCAATAATCTTGTGGATGTTTGTTTACAAGAGAAAGATTATACTACTCATAATTTTGTGCAATGGTATGTTGCAGAACAATTAGAAGAAGAGGCCTTGGCAAGATCCATGTTGGATAAGTTGAAATTAATTGGAGCTGACAGCGGTGGAATGTATATGTTCGATCGTGATCTTGAAAATGCTGTAAATCCTGAGCCTAATAAAACTGCTTAAGATAAAACCAAGACTTATTTACTAAAGCGCTTTTTTCTTAGATTTTAGCTTGTAATTGTAAGAAATCGATAAAATGTGTTTTTGAAGAGGATCAGGTAGATTTATTTGTTGATCTAAAATATAAGTAAATGTTAACTCATGGGACCCTTTGAGCTCTAAATCAAATCCTAAAATGTAACGTGTTTTTGTAAATCGATTTCCCAATGTAGAATTTTCTGGGTTATAGAAATATTCGACACTCATAGTTGGACTAATTATACTGTTTTTGATATCATACGATATGCTTGGTCGAAATCGGTATGCTAAATCAAATTCTGGATCATTTTGCTGCGATACTAATTTGGAAAAAGAATATTGATAGCGTAAACGCAAGCCAAAATCAAAACGTTTTAGTTCCTTAGAAAAATGAATATTTGTATTTAATCGGTTGCTAAATTGATAAGCACCATTTTCTTGTCGATTACTAACCAAACGATAATCAATAGATGGTTTAATCCAATCTGATAATTTATATTTTACTGAAAACTGTGAGAAATTTGTTTGAATGCCCAAATCGTCAATTCTATTCGTCATTCCCAAAGAAACATCAAGTTTTTTAGAAAATTTCTTGCTAATACTCAAATCTACCCAAGCTAGAGATAATCTTCTTTGAGAGCTAATAGTATGGCTTAAAAAGACTATAAAAAATAAGAAAAACCAAGATTTATGCATTATATTTTTCTAATATCAATTGTGTCTAAATCAACAACCTGATTTTTTTTAGTTATTTCAATTGTACGCAATATTTCTTTTTTCCCACTCAGACATGTAGCACAATCCTCATAAACAAAAACAATGTATTTCCCTTTTTGTAAATAAGGAAATTTAAAGGAGCCATCGTAGCTTGTTTTAATATTATCATCATAAAATGTGTGGTCGTTCCCATAGATAATAAATACATCTTGATCTGCTGCTGCATAACGAGAAATAGTGTCTCCTAATATGTTTAGTTTATACTCATAAACAAACCCCTTTATTGAACCTGAACCGCCTTGGCCTTCTTCTTTTGTGCAAGAAGTTATTACTAAGCCAATAATTACAAGTAAAAATATATTTTTCATTTTTTCATTTTTTTTTTGTCACAAACATACAACTTTTACCTGCTTTTGATTGTCTTATGATTAGATTGTGATAATAATTTCATAATATTGCTAATATAAATTTAATTAAATTAAATGAAATACTTTCTATTTTTTGCGTTTTTTAGTTGTCTTTTTAATCTAAGTGCTCAGGTTAAAATAAATGAATATTCTTGCTCAAATATTGCAGGGCCAACGGATGCTTATGGTGAAAATGAAGATTGGTTTGAGTTATATAATCCAAGCGCTGCAGTAGTTGATTTAAGCGGCTGGTATCTTTCAGATAAAGCTAGTAATCTTACAAAATGGTTAATTCCCAGCGGAACTATTGCCGCAAATAGTTTCAAAATGGTTTATTGCTCAGGTAGGAATACCGTTAATGGAACGGAGTACCACCCAAATTTTAAATTGACTCAAACAGATGGAGAATGGATAATTTTGACGAATCCTGCGGGGATTGTAGTAGATTCTCTTAAGATAATCCACATGACTAAAAGCAACCATTCTGTTGGTAGATCGACAAATGGAGCGACGGATTGGAAACTTTTTACTACTCCAACACCCAATGCAAATAATACTGGGGCACTTAATTTTTATGTTTCAACTCCTGTTATGAGTTTGTCTTCAGGATTTTACCCCTCAGCACAAACTGTTACAATAACATGTCCTAATGCCGCCGCAACAATAAGATATACAACAGATGGTTCTGTACCAACAGCAACTTCTACAGTATTTCCTGGATCAATATTAATTAATGCAACAACAGTCCTTCGAGCTAGAGCATATATCACAGGTGAACAAACTAGCTTTACAGCTTCCTCAACCTATTTTATAAATGTAACGCATACTGTCCCTGTTATATCAATTGCGGGAGCTGAAGTAGCGACTTTGTTGGGCGGACCGCAGATAACGCCTCAAGGATTTTTCGAGATTTTTGAGGAAAATGGAACTTTCATTGATAAAGGCGAGGGTGAATTTAATGAACACGGAAATGATTCTTGGGCTTACCCTCAAAGAGGGCTTGATTTTATAATGAAAGATCAGTTTGGGTACAACGGAGATATCGATCATGAAATTTTCCCTATGACTTCAAGAGATGAATTTCAGAGAATAATATTGAAGCCTGGAGCGAGCGACAATTATCCTTTTGAAAATGGTGGGGCGCATATTCGTGATGCTTTTGTACATACTTTATCTCAGCAGGCAGATCTAAAATTAGATGAAAGAACTTGGAGACCATGTGTTTTATATTTAAATGGCCAATATTGGGGCGTATATGAGATTCGGGAAAAAGTAGATGACTCTGATTTTACAAAACACTATGCTAATCAGGACGAATATAACGTACAGTATCTAAAAACATGGGGTGGCACTTGGACAGAATATGGAGCGCCAAATGCACTTCCAGCATGGAATGCATTACGAACTTACATTGCAAACAATAATATGGGAAATGCAGCTAGCTTCACCTATGTTGATAGTCAATTGAATTGGGAATCATTGGTAGATTATTTCGTTCTTAATTCTTATGTAGTAAACCAAGATTGGTTAAATTGGAATACTTCCTGGTGGAGAGGAATGGACCCGCTTGGAGATAAAAAGAAATGGCGCTATACTCTTTGGGATATGGATGCAACCTTCGGTCATTACACCAATTATACCAATATTCCAGACCCAAGCGCAAATGCAGACCCATGTAATGCTGAAAACTTACCAAATCCCGGAGGTCAAGGTCACACTGATATTTTGGAAAAACTTATTTTAGAAAATCCTATAGTTGAGCAATACTACATTACACGTTATGTAGACCTTGTGAACACACATTTTTCTTGTGCTTACATGATAAATTTATTAGATAGTATGGTAAATGAAATTTCTCCAGAAATGACGGCACATTGCGCTAGATGGGGAGGGTCATTTGCAGGCTGGAATGCCAATGTACAAGATTTAAGAGATTTTATCAATTTAAGATGTACAGCTCTCGAACAGGGATTGATAGATTGTTATAGTTTATCAGGGCCATTTGCTGTTACATTTAATGTTTCTCCTCCTTTAGCTGGAGAAATTAAAGTAAACTCTTTATGGGCACCAACTTATCCGTGGTCCACTGAGTACTATGGTGGCATTAGCACCAATGTTATTGCAAAAGCTAATCCAGGTTTCCTCTTTGATCATTGGGAATATACTACTGGCCCAATGAGCTTGCCTATAATATCTGATACAAATAGCTTAAATATAAATGGAATTGAAAATATTACTGCATTTTTTATTGTGGATAATCCTGATTTAGACGCAGATGGTTGCACAAATGCCGATGAAATAACTGCCGGAACAAATCCAAATAATCCTGATTCAGATTCTGATGGGGAAAACGATTGCGCTGAAATTGGGCCTGATCCTTCAAACCCATTAGATACTGATGGAGATGGGATAATTGATGCTTTAGAATCTTCAACTACTGATTCGGATGGTGATGGTGTAAACAATGAGGCTGATCCTGCAAATACAGATCCATGTATCCCAAATGTTACAGCGCCAAATTGCGACTCAGATGGAGATGGGCTAACGTATAATCAAGAGATTGCAAATGGCACAAGTCCTACAAATCCTGATACTGATGGTGACGGACTTAGCGATGGAAATGAGGTGGCTAATAATACTGATCCTCTAGATCCATGTGATCCAGATGATTCGAGTATTGATTGCCAAATTGATACGGATGGTGATGGCTTGACAGATTCTCAGGAAGCTATTTTGTGTTCAGATTACCAGGTTTTTGATACAGATGGTGATGGTCTATCAGATGGTGTTGAGATTTCTCAGGGCTCAGATCCATGTGATGCCTGTAATCCAGATGATAGTTCGCCAGATTGCTCCTTAGGTATTCATATACCAACTGCTTTTTCTCCAAATGGCGTTGGGAACAATCTAAATAATGTGTATCAAATAATTGTTGGAAAAGACATCCTTTCTATTGACTTTAAGATTTCGGATCGTTGGGGAGCAACAATTTTTGAGTCAGATGACAAAAAGTTTCAGTGGAACGGAAAGTATAAGGGCCTTGATTGTAATATGGGGGTTTATCCTTATTTTATTGCCGTGATTTATGTAGATGGCACGAAAAAAACCTTAAGTGGTAATATTACCTTAATTCGTTAACAATGCTGAAGTCCTATTTTTTAATTCTTTATTTCTTTATTTCCTTACAATTTATAGTTGCCCAAGATTTTCATTTATCTCAAATAGATAAAACAATTGCCATGATAAATCCTGCATTAACTGCAAATTATGACGGATGGGAAAAGCTTAGCTTCCAACATCGAAGTCAATGGCTTGGTTCGGGAACACAATTTACTACCTCTTATGGAATGGCAGAATTTTCAATTGGAAGAAACAAGCTTAAGACAAAACCATTTGTAGGTTTGGGCATCTATTTTACTGATGATGTAGGAGGTGATTCTAAAATGAGTTTAAAGTCTAGCGGTTTAACGCTAAGTGGTAATCTACCCTTAACAAAAAACAATTGGATTTCTGCGGGGATTCAAGCAAGTTATACTAATCGCTCTGCAGATTTCTCAAACTTACTTTTTTATTCTCAATGGAATGGTATACAATTAGATCCTTCTGTTAATTCTGGAGAGCTAAATACTTATGCTGCATACTCTTATCTAGATGCTGGAGCAGGGTTTTCCTATAATTACAAAAGTCGACCAAATATTCCAGTTGCTGGTGAAATATTAGATTTCCAAATAGGCGTTTCTTTCATGCATTTGAATCGGCCAAATATTCGCTTTACTTCTTTTACAGATGATAATCTTTATATTAAATCTTGCTTTCATAGTAATTTAAAATATGCGCTTACCGATCGGGCACTGCTTGAATTTAGTGTTGCACAATTTTTTCAAGGGCCTCACCGTGAAACAAATTTTGGGCTCTTTTACAAAACTGTCTTGAGAGAATCTTCTCGTTATACAAACTTAAAGAATGTAAAATATCTTACCATAGGTTCATATGCTAGATTAACTGGGGTTTTAACGCCTTACTGTGCGATAGATATTGCGTCTTTTAAATTAGGTTTTTCTTATGATGTAGAACTCGGGAAAATTTCTCGAGCATACAAGCAATCTGCTGAGGTTTCTTTATGTTATCTTTTTTCCAAAAAATCTGTATTTAAAAAGGGCAATATGTAATTGGTTTTTAGTTTTACTTTGCACTTTTTTTTAAAACTTCTTCCAAAACCATAGGAAAATAGTGAAGTTCTAACTCATGAATCTTTGTTTCTAAAGTTTCTAGCGCCTCTTCTTCTTCTACATCTAAATTATATTGTGCTATAATCTCGCCTCTGTCAAATTCTTCAGTAACATAATGAATGGTAATTCCAGATTTACTTTCTTTTGCTGCTAGTACAGCTCGGTGAACGTTTATACCATACATACCTTTTCCTCCAAATTTTGGTAATAAAGAAGGGTGAATATTTATAATTCTATTCGGAAATAAAGCAATAAATGAGGGGGAAATTTGTTTTAAATACCCCGCTAAAACAACCCAAGAAATTGATTTTGAGGCGCAAAGCTGAACTTGGTCTTTTTCTAATTCAATGCCCTTCTTTACCGAAAAATGAAATTCAATATTATTAACTGAGCAACTTCTTTCAAGCTCAGGATTTTCTTTTGTGGCAAAAATCAAGCAGATTTTAAACTGTTCGGAATTTTTAAAATAGGCAATTAAATTAAGTGCATTGCTGCCTTTTCCGGAAATAAATATAGCAATATTTGTAGTATTCATGTGCTTACAAAAGTAGGAATAAGACCAATATTAAAAAGTAATAAGGTATAAATAGTTAATAAAAATTGGGTATTTATTTTGATAATTGGATGATTGTTTTTTTCTTTGCACATTAAATAACTAAAATAAATAAAACATGTCTGAAATCAAAGCTCAAGTTATCGCTATAATCGTAGATAAATTAAATGTAGAAGAAAGTGCAGTGTCAAACGAAGCAAGCTTCACAAATGATTTAGGTGCCGATTCATTGGACACAGTAGAATTGATAATGGAATTTGAAAAGCAATTCAATATTTCCATTCCAGATGACAAAGCTGAAGGCATCCAAACTGTTGGAGACGCTATCGCATATATTGAGAACAACGCAAAATAAATCTTGGATTCATATTCCAAAACGATGCAGTTAAAACGAGTTGTTGTTACAGGAATGGGCGCACTTACGCCAATAGGAAATAATTTAGAGTCTTATTGGAAAGGTCTTGTTGAGGGCAAAAGTGGTGCAGCAAAAATTACGCATTTCGATGCTAGCTTATTTAAAACACAATTTGCTTGTGAGGTAAAAGGGTTCGATGTGGAAGAGCACATGGATCGAAAGGAAGCACGAAAACTAGATCCTTTTTGTCATTATGCGATTGTAGCCAGTACAGAAGCCCTAGAAGATTCAGGAATATTATCCTCTGAACCAAATCTTGACCGCATTGGAGTTATTTGGGGGTCTGGAGTTGGCGGCTTAACAACTTTTCAAGAAGAAGCAAAAGAATATTTTGCTGGAGACGGCGTTCCGAGATTCAATCCTTTTTTTATTCCTAAGATGATTGTTGATATTGCGGCAGGTCATATCTCTATAAAATTTGGACTTCGTGGACCAAACTATGCTACAGTTTCTGCTTGTGCTTCCTCTACCAATGCGATTATTGACGCCTTTAACTTAATTCGCTTAAGAAAAGCTGACGCAATCGTCTGTGGTGGCTCTGAAGCTGCAGTAAATGAAATGGGAATGGGTGGATTCAATGCCCTAAAAGCTTTATCAACAAGAAATGAATCGCCAGAAACTGCTTCGCGCCCCTTTGATGTGGATAGAGACGGATTTATCCTTGGAGAAGGAGCTGGGGCTTTAATTCTTGAAGATTATGACCACGCGATGAAACGTGGAGCAAAAATATATGCCGAAGTTGTCGGTGGTGGAATGTCTGGTGATGCCTATCACATGACTGCCCCACATCCTGAGGGTCTTGGTGCGAAAAATACAATGCTAGCAGCTTTAGAAGATGCCGAAATGAATCCTTCTGAAATTGATTATGTAAATGTTCATGGAACCTCAACACCGCTTGGTGATGTTGCAGAAATAAAAGCGATTGAAGCAGTTTTTGGAGAACATGCATATACTATGAATATTAGTTCTACAAAATCTATGACAGGACACCTCCTAGGTGCTGCCGGAGCGATTGAAGCAATTGCTTGTATTTTAGCTGTAAAAAACGATATAGTTCCTCCAACTATTAACCATTTTACTGCGGATCCGGAATTAGACCCAAAATTGAATTTTACATTTAACAAAGCGCAAAAACGAGTTGTTAATGTTGCCCTTTCAAACACCTTTGGATTTGGCGGACACAATACAAGTGTAATTGTTAAAAAATTTAACGGATAAGGTATTCTGAAAATTCAACTATTTTCTCCGAAAAGATCGGAAAATGAATTGATAATAATCCGTTTTATCTTACAATGTTTTGGCTATAAAGCAAATAACATCTCTTTTTTTAATACTGCACTTACACACAAATCATTTCTTAGTGATCCTAATTCTGAATTTTCAAATGAACGCTTAGAGTTTTTAGGGGATACTGTTTTAGACGCGGTAGTCGCAGAATTCTTATATCACAAATTTCCAAAAGATGATGAGGGTTACCTTACAAAGCTAAAATCAAAAATCGTAAATCGCCAAACACTAAGTACTATCGGAGAAAAGATGGGCATTAGAGAGGTTTTAAAATACAACGACGAACGCTCAATTAATCTAAAAAGCATAGAGGGTAATGCCTTTGAAGCACTTGTGGGAGCAATTTATTTAGATGCTGGTTTTGAAAGGACAAAAAAAACACTTAACACGCATGTTTTCCTAAAATATATAGATGTTCAACGTTTATTAGAGGAAGAACTCGACTTTAAATCGTTGTTATTTATTTGGTGTCAAAAGAAAAAATTACGGCTTGAATTTACCGTCGTTTCAGAAAAAAAAGAAGCTGGAGAATCTCTTTACACAGTGAATGCTTTAATTAGCACTAAAAAATATGGGATTGGAAAAGGGCTAAACAAAAAAACAGCGGAGCAGGAAGCAGCTAAAAAAACATTACAAGAACTTGGGGAAATATAAAATTTGTTTTTGATAAAGATTATTAGTTATTTTGTAAACTTAAAACAAGTTCTATATGACACTTTCAGACATTGTTTACGCTATCGGTGATTTCTCTCAAGCTATATTTGTGGTTTTTGATATTATTGGCAATAGCTTTAATACCTTACTTGTGCTTCTTGGTTTTGCCGGTTTTGCTTATTGGATGAATTTTCAGCGAAAAGTAAGCGCTAAAGCTACTGTGTCTACTGAAGCAAAAGATATTGTAGGTTGGTATAAAGAAAATGCCGAAACAAAGATTCTTAAGTAAGCTATGGCGCTTTTAAAAATAACTACTTCATTCTTTGTTTATTTTTTAAATTATACATAATTTTAACAAAAACTTAAATCTATTTTAAACATGAAGAAAATTTTACTATCCCTGTCTGTATCATTATTAGTTGGAACAGCATTCTCTCAACAAAGAATGGTTCTTACTGAGAGTTTCTCACAAGCTTCTTGTGGTCCATGTGCATCTCAAAACCCTGCTTTAGAAGCACTAATGGCTGCAAACCCAACGAAAGTTGTAGCTGTTAAATATCAAGTTAGTTGGCCTGGTGTCGATCCAATGAATGCGCAGAACCCTACTGAAATAGCTGCTCGTGACGATTACTATGGTATTACTGGGGTGCCCGATAGAGTTATGGATGGAACAAATATGGATGTCACGCAAGCTGCAATCGATGCAAGGTATGCTGTTGCCTCTCCTATTAATATGACACTAAATCACGTAGTAAATTCAATCACTAACACAGTAGATATTGTAGTAACCGTAACTGCGCCTGCTGTATGGAATCCTAGCAACACAGTAATGCAACTAGCAATGATAGAAAGAAACATTACCTTTACCAGTGCGCCAGGTTCTAATGGTGAAACGGTATTCCACAATGTTATGAGAAAAATGATTCCAAGTCCAACTGGAACTGCAGTTGTTGCTTCTAATTTCAATGCTTCTAATGGCACTCAAACATTTACATTTTCAGGAATTGCAATTCCAACATATATTTACAATCCCAATGAAATAGGATTTGTTGCATGGGTTCAAAATAACACGACAAAAGAAGTTTACCAAGCTGGTTATTCTGCTCCTATTCCACTTCCAAATTATGGTGTAGTTGCTTCTGTTAACGCGGCTACGTACACTTGTGGAACATCATTGACTGGAGCTGTTGCTGTATTAAACAACAATGGTGCAAACACGATAACTTCTGCAACAGTAAATTACAAAATAGACAACGGAACAGTACAAACTGCACCTTTTAACGGTAATTTAACTGTAGGAAGTACTTCAAATTTTACAATTCCCACAACAACAACAACTTCTGGTGCGCATACATTAAGTGTTTATCTAACAAATATTAATGGAAGCGGAAGTACAACTCCTATGGGTCAGTTTACTACATCATTTGCTACAATTTCAGTAACTCCAATCACAAGTAACTTTTATCAAGACTTTACGAGTTCGGCATTTCCTTATGCTAACTATTTTGTAACATCTCCTCAAAGCAATAATTGGGTGAGATCAACTGCAAGCTCAGGATCTATAAAGTATGATGCCTATAATTTCGCTGCAGGATCAGTTGGAGAGGTTTACCTTGCTCCTGTAAACTTATCTTCCATTACGAATCCTTCTCTTTCTTTTGCTGTAGCACACAGAGAATATGCTGCTGCTTACGCTGATGTGTTAGATGTTGAAGTATCTACAAACTGTGGACAAACTTGGACAAATATATATTCAAAAGCTGGAGCGCAATTATCTAATGCTGGAGGAACATATGTTACTACCGCATTTACTCCCGTTGCTGCGAATTGGAGAGTTGAATATGTAAATATTGCTAATTTTGCATCTGCAAATAATGCGTTATTTAAATTTAAAGCAACTTCTGACTACGGAAATAATATTTATGTTGACAATATCAACATTGGAACCGCTTCAATAGAAGCATTAACTGAAACTTCATTTAATGTTTATCCAAACCCTGCATCTGATTTAGTAAATATTTCTTTTGAAGGAGAAAATACAGATTACAGTATTTCACTTATGGATATTCAAGGACGTGTTATTTCTTCAAGAGAAATTGCAAATGCAAGTGGCGAGCAAGTGGTTTCTTTTTCTACAGAGAACGTAGCAAAAGGAAGTTACATTGTAACGGTTACCTCAAATGGAGCAACAACAACTAAAAACGTTGTGATTAAATAAAAAATCTTTTGGTTATAAAATAAAAAATGGCTTTAAAGCCACGAATGGTCGGAAGAAATTCCGGCCATTTTTTTTATGCAATAAATTAAGTACTTATAATTTCTTAACCATTGTTAAAATAGTAGCCAAAGCCACCGTATCTCCTGTCTCGTCAAAAACATCCACAAGAAATTTAACAATTCCCTTTGGAATGTCATCTTCCGAGCGCTTCTCCTGATCTATTTTTTCTTTTACGGTAAAACGCACACCAATTGTTGCTCCGGGATACACAGGCTTTGTAAAACGTGCTTCTTCAATGCCGTAATTTAAAAGTACCGGGCCTTTTTTAGGATCAACAAATAAGCCTGCAGCTTTAGATAAGATAAAATAGCCGTGGGCAACGCGCTGCTCAAAAATTGTTCCTTCTAATGCAGTGGCGTCCATGTGAGCATAAAAATTATCTCCAGAAACATTTGCAAAATTTACGATATCCGCTTCAGTAACAGTGTGTTTTTGCGTGTATACCGTTTCTCCAACTATTAATTCTTCAAAATGCTTTCGAAAAACATGTGGATTTGCCTCAGGCATCGCAGCTCCAACTTGAAATTGCTCTGTTATAGCGCTAATTGTTGTTGGGTGACCCTGAATAGCTGTTCGTTGTAGATAATGTAAAACCCCGCGCTTTCCACCCATTTCTTCACCACCTCCAGCGCGACCTGGACCACCATGTGTCAAAAGCGGCATTGGTGAGCCGTGACCTGTACTTTCTTTCGCACAAGCTTCATTTACAATTAATATACGTCCATGCATATTTGCTGCGCCAATAACATACTCTCGGGCTTCTTTGTCATTTGGTGTAACAATCGAAGAAACCAAAGAGCCTTTCCCCATTTTTGCAAGAGAAATTGCATCATCAAGGGTTTTGTAGGGCATAATTGTGGAAACTGGTCCAAATGCTTCAATTTCGTGGCACTCTTTATTATTAAAAGGATCTTTGTTCAAGAATAAAATAGGAGAAAAGAACGCACCGCTATTTTTATCTGCAACATGAACCTCAAAATTGTCTAGATCACCGAAAACTATCTCCTGTGACTTAGAAAGTGTTTCTACACTCGCACGAACTCTTTCAACTTGCAAGCGTGTTGCAAGCGCCCCCATACGAACGCCTTCTATACTTGGGTCACCAATTTTAGTGCTTTCAAGGCGCGCAGAAATTCCTTTTTGTACCTCAGCAATGTAATCTTCAGGTACAATAATTCGTCTTATTGCAGTACATTTTTGGCCTGCTTTTACTGTAATTTCCTTAACGGTTTCTTTGATAAATAAATCAAATTCTGCTGTTCCCGGTTTTGCGTGTAAACCTAAAACTGTTGCATTCAAAGAATCTGCCTCTAAATTAAATGAAACGCTTTGGGAAATAATCTGAGGATGAGCTTTAAGTAAAATTCCTGTTGCGGCACTTCCGGTAAATGTAACCGTGTCTCTGCTATCAACATGATCGATAATTCCTCTTCCTAAGCCTACTAATAACTGCAGCGCACCTTCAGGGAGAATTTTAGAAGCAATAATATCTCGGACAACAACTTCCGTAAGAAAGCTTGTGTATTCAGATGGTTTTACTACTGCTGGAACGCCCGCCATCAGATTTACAGCAATCTTCTCAAGCATTCCCCAAATAGGGAAGTTAAAAGCATTAATGTGTACAGCAACGCCTTCCTTTGGAACCATGATGTGATGTCCAATAAATGTTCCGTTTTTTGATAAGGGAACGGCAGATCCGTCAACATAATAAGGCAAATCCGGAAATTGTTTTCTCAAAGATGCATTGGCAAATAAGTTACCAATTCCTCCTTCAATATCAATCCAAGAATCTATTTTTGTAGCGCCTGTATATGCACTAACGGCATAATACTGTTCTTTCTTTTCCAAAAGATAAAGCGCTAAAGCTTTCAGCATTCTGCCTCTTTCTTGGAAAGTCATTTTACGAAGCGCTCGGCCTCCATGAATACGTCCGTAGTCTAAGACTGCTGAGAAATCAATTCCCGCGCTCGAAACGCTTCCAATTTCTTTTCCCGTTATTGCATGGAATAAGTGGGTTTCAATTCCTTCTCCATTTTGCCACTTTCCAAGAACGTAATTTTGATAAACTTGCATATTATTTACACGAATTAGTACTTGTAAATATAATTAGAAAAATTGTTTGCCCGATAAAGTAGGTTTAGGCGCACCTAAAATAACCAACGTATTAGATCATTGCCATTCGCATACACCATTAATCCTAAAAGAAGAATGATGCCGATATATTGAGCAACTTCCAATACTTTTGCTGGCGCCTCTTTCCCTGTAATTATTTCATAGATTAAAAATACAACGTGCCCTCCATCCAAAGCGGGAATAGGTAAAATATTCATAAAAGCTAAAATAATTGAGAGTAAGGCGGTGTTTAACCAGAAAAGTTGCCAATCCCAAACCGGAGGAAACATGTTGCCAATTGCAGCAAAGCCACCAATTGATGTAGCTCCTTTTTTGGTAAATAAAAATTTGAACTGCGAAACATAATCCCCAAGTGTATTTTTCCCAAACTGGAATCCTACAGCAACACTTTCAAAAAATCCGTAGTAGGCAGTTTTAATTGCGCTTGAATCTTCCGCTAATTTTGTGCTTGTTTGGAAGCCAATTGTTCCATCAGAATTAACTTTTGTAGTTAAAAGTGTTGTGTCACTTAGCGTCTTTCCCCGCAAAACGCTTAGCTCTGCTGTTTTTCCTTTAACAGCATAAAAAGCGCCTTGTAGCTCATCAAAGAATTCGATTTCTTTTCCATTTATTGAAAGAATAACATCATTTTTTTGCAACCCTGCTTTTTGAGCGGGAGATTTTGGGACAACCTCATCTACTTTCGTTGTTTTTGACCGATATCCAAAAGCTGGGAAAGCGCCGTTTGTAAACAATTCCATATCAATATTCTCAGGAAGGGTAACAGTTGAAACTTTTCCATCTACATGAAGAATTTTTAGTTTTCGAGCATCTCGTAATAAAATTTCTTTGTTTAATTCTTCGACACTTAAAACCGGATTTCCATCTAATTCAACTACTTTATCTCCAGAAACCAAGTTGTATTTTTGTAAATATGGGTGAACACTCAGACCATGTTTTAAATCTGTTGGTTTCGCTTGCGTTTGTCCCCAAACAAAGACAACACAAATATAAATTAGAAATCCTAAAATTAAATTAACGGTTACACCTCCAACCATTATTATTAAACGTTTCCATGGGCTTTTAGAGCGAAATTCCCAATCTTGAACCGGCTGTTTTAATTGCTCTTTGTCCATAGATTCATCCATCATTCCGGCAATTTTTACATAGCCACCCAAGGGAAGCCATCCAAGTCCCCATTCAGTAGTATTTTCATCTTCCTTCCATTCTTTTGGAGAGTCTTTTTTGAACCACGCTGTTTTTTTTACACCATTTACTTTCTTATAGCGAAAAAGCGAAAACCAAGGATTAAAGAAAAGGTAAAACTTCTCTATGCGGGTTTTAAATAATCGGGCTGGGAGAAAATGACCGAATTCATGTAATGTTACAAGAATTGCTAATGAAAGAAATAACTGAGCTGCTTTAATCCAAATGTCCATAAAATAAATATTAAAGTGCAAATATAAGATTTATACTTTGTTTTAGGTTTGCCAACGTTTAATGAATGATTAATGTGCGTCAAGCCAGTTATCTGCGAGTTTTAATTCTACTTGCATTGGAACAGAAAGTTTTACTGCTTTTTCCATCGCTTTCCGAACCAAATCTTGAATTAGCACTTCCTCTGAAATATGCACATCAAAAACAAGTTCATCGTGCACCTGTAAAATCATTTTCGACTTTACCTGCTTTTTTTTCATCTCAGCGTGAACTGAAATCATGGCCATTTTAATAATGTCTGCAGCAGATCCTTGAATTGGGGCATTAATAGCATTTCTTTCGGCATAACCTCGAACAATGGCATTTCCAGAATTTATGTCTGGTAAATAGCGGCGACGTTTCATGATTGTTTCTACATATCCCTCTTCTCGAGCCTGAGAAATCACCTTGTCCATATAGCTTTTTATTGTCCCATATTGTTCAAAGTAACTATCTATGATTTCTTTTGCTTCAGTTCTTGAAATTTTTAAATTTTGCGCTAGACCAAAGGCCGATTGCCCATAAATTATCCCAAAATTTACTGCTTTTGCAGCGCTCCGTTGTTCTCTCGTTACTTCTTCAATAGAAACTCCGTAAACTTTAGCGGCAGTTGCAGCATGAATGTCAAGTCCATCTCTAAATGATTGAATCATATTTGGGTCCTCACTTAAAGCGGCGATAATTCTCAATTCTATTTGCGAGTAATCAACAGCCATTAATTTATGATCCTTATCTCGCGAAACAAAAGCGCGACGAATTTCCCTTCCTTTTTCTGAACGAATTGGAATATTTTGGAGGTTTGGATTATTAGAGCTCAAGCGACCAGTTGCAGTTACTGTTTGCATAAAATTTGTATGAATACGGCCATCATTTTGGTCGCAATAAGTAGGTAGCGCATCTACATACGTGCTTTTCAGTTTCCTTAGCTGCCGGTATTCTAAAATTAAAGGAACAATTGGGTGATCGTGCTTGTGTTTTTCTAAAACATCTTCAGAAGTTGCATATTGCCCCGTCTTTGTCTTTTTTGCTTTCGCTGAAATTTTTAACTTCTCAAAAAGAACTTCGCCCATTTGTTTCGGCGAATCTGTATTAAACTCCATTCCAGCTAATTCTTTTATTTGAGAATCTATATCAATTAAGGTGCTGTCTAATTCTTTTGAGTATTCAGCTAAAGCTTTAGAATCGATGGTTATTCCCTCCTCTTCCATTTCCATCAAGACTTCCACAAGCGGCATTTCCATGTCATAAAATAAATCCTTGAGATGTGGTTTCTTTATTTCTATTTCAAAAATATTTTTTAGCTGAAGTGTAATATCTGCATCTTCGCAGGCATAGTCTGAAATTTCGGAAGATTCTAAATCGCGCATATTCCCCTGCGATTTTCCTTTTTTTCCGATGAGCGTTTCAATTGAAATTGCCTGATAATTCAAATAGTGCTGCGCTAGAAAATCCATGTTTTGACGAGCTTCAGGATTGATTAAATAGTGAGCAATCATGGTGTCAAAAGTAGGAGCTGCCACGGAAATACCATAGCGAGACAAGACCTTTAAATCGTATTTAATATTGTGTGCGATTTTTTCTATTCCAGTATTTTGGAAAAAAGGCATAAATTCATGTATAATACTTTTGGCGGCGTCAAATTCCTGCGGTATCGCAACATAAAATGCTTCACGGGCTTTATAAGAAAAAGAAATTCCCACTAAATCTGCCTGCCTTGCATCTATATTTGTTGTCTCTGTGTCAAAGCAAACTTGTTTTTGGGTAAGTAAAATTTCTAAAAGCTCTTTTCTTTCTTCTGCTGTGCTAATTAAGTGATAACTCGGTCTTTCTGTAACAATTGTTTTATACGCCGCTGTAAGTACTGGTTCATGGGATTCAACCATGCTTTGCGTTCCAAATAAATCTAATTGAGAAGAATTGGGGTTTTGTGTTTTATTTGGGGCAAGTGGCCTTGGCGCTTGCGTCAGAGTAATTTCCTCACCTAAAATTCTACGGCTGAGGTTTAAGAATTCTAACTCTGTAAAAATCTCTCTTATTTTGTCTTTGTCAACATCACACATGATGAGTTTTTCCTCCTCAAAATCAATTTTTACATCAGTAATAATCGTTGCAAGCATTTTAGATGTAAGCCCTTGATCTGCAAAATTTATCACGTTCTCTTGCTGCTTTCCTTTTAATTCATGGGCATTAGCGATGAGGTTTTCAATGGAGCCATATTGTGCAATTAGCAACTTTGATGTTTTTTCGCCAATTCCTGGAATTCCTGGAATATTATCTGAGGCATCACCCCAAAGACCTAAAATGTCAATTACTTGACTAGGATTTTGCACTTCAAATTTTTCGCAAACTTCTTTAACACCTAATATTTCTGGGGGATTTCCACCTCGTCCGGGCTTATAAATAAACGCTGTTTCTGTAACTAATTGACAATAATCTTTGTCTGGTGTCATCATATAGGTGATAAATCCTCGCTGATCGGCAATTTTAGCAATTGTTCCAACCACATCGTCTGCTTCAAAACCAGGTACTTCTAAAATCGGAACATTAAAAGCTTCGACAATGCGTTTTATTGGTTGAATCATAGACCGAATATCTTCCGGCATTTCTTCGCGCTGTGCTTTGTATGCTTCAAATTGCTCTTGGCGGTGTGCCGAACCTCCTGGCGGATCAAATACAACAGCAAGATGCGTAGGTTTTTCATTTTTTATAACGTCAATTAACACATTTGTAAAACCAAAGGCTGCTGATGTATTTTGACCTTTGGAATTAACCCTTGGATTCTTAGCAAAAGCAAAATAGGCACGGTAAATCAATGCAAAAGCATCAAGCAGAAATAATTTTTTAGGTGCGGAGGGACTTAGCATTAATCTTTTTGATTAAAAGGATTTAGGGCTTTTGGAGAAATTGATTTTGAAAATGACAGCGGGAATTTTTTCGTGAAAAATAAAGCGCCTCCACGCACATCGCCTTCTAAATTTAACCTAATAGAATCTTGCATGCTGAAGGTCAACATTCTCATAAGAGCTCCCTTTTCAAGTGATAAATTCATGGGAATTTCAACTATCGTTTCCTTTTTTCGAGGTAATTTAATTGTCTTTTCTAAGTTTAGAATTCCAATTTTACCAGCATCAATACTCAGGCTTAAAGATGACTTTTTTACTTTCAATGCGTATGAATTTGGGTTTTTAAGTTTTACGCTTAAGGAAAAAGAAACCTGCTTAGCGTCCATTTTTCCCATTTTAAATCCTTCGTAGCTTACAAATTCTGGACGCACAAAAGGAGCGCAAGAAGAGATAATAAGGCAAACAATTAAATAGCTAAGGCTTCTCATGAGTTTGAGTTTAATTCAGTGAAATACTTATAAAAGTACGGAATTGTTTCGATTCCTTTGTAAAAATTAAAAAGCCCAAAATGCTCATTTGGTGAGTGAATTGCATCGCTATCTAAGCCAAATCCCATTAAAATTGTTTTTAGACCAAGTTCCCTTTCAAAAAGCGCAACAATCGGAATGCTTCCGCCACTGCGAACGGGAATTGGTTTCTTTCCAAAGGAATTTTCGTAGGCCATGCTTGCTGCTTTGTAGCCAATAGAATCAATTGGTGTAACGGCAGCTTCTCCGCCATGGTGTGGCTTCACTAAAACTCGAACTGAATTGGGAGCAATTTTATTAAAATGATGTGAAAATAACGCTGTGATTTCCTCGGGATTTTGGTCTGGAACAAGGCGCATTGATATCTTTGCAAATGCTTTAGAAGCGATTACTGTTTTTGCGCCTTCGCCAATGTATCCACCCCAAATACCATTTACATCTAAGGTTGGGCGAATAGAACCTCGCTCCATTGTAGAATAATTTGCTTCACCCATTGTTTCCTTTAAATCTAAAGCTTTACAATATGCCTCATGAGAAAACGGTGCTTTTGCCATTTCTTGACGTTCGGCATCTGTTAATTCAACAACCTTATCATAAAACCCAGGGATATTAACTTTTCCATTTTCATCGTGCAATGAGGCAATCATTTCTGCAAGAACATTAATTGGATTTGCAACGCAGCCACCGTATAAACCAGAATGTAAATCACGATTTGGTCCAGTAACTTCCACCTCAACATAACTTAATCCTCTTAGTCCGGTAGTTACAGAGGGAACGTCATTTGCCAACATTCCTGTATCAGATACAAGAATAATGTCTGCTTTAAGTTTTTCTTTGTTTTCTTTTACAAAAATTGCAAGATTTCCACTTCCCACTTCCTCTTCCCCTTCTATCATAAATTTTACATTGCAGGGTAATTCACCAGCGCTTAACATCGCCTCGACAGCTTTTAGATGCATGAAAATTTGTCCCTTATCGTCGCATGCACCTCGAGCGAAAATTGCTCCTGCTGGATGAATCTCTGTTTTTTTTATTACCGGCTCAAAAGGTGGAGAAGTCCATAAATCAATTGGATCAGCAGGTTGTACATCATAATGACCATATACCAAAACTGTAGGTAATGAAGGGTCGATTATTTTTTCTCCATAAACAATTGGATAACCGGCCGTTTGGCAAATTTCAATTTTATCCAAACCAATTTCTTTAAAGCTATTTGCCAAGTGCTTTGCGCAATCGTTGACCTGTGATTTATACGCTGGATCAGCAGAAACAGAAGGGATTTTAAGTAAGATTATTAATTCATTTAAAAAGCGATCTGCTTGTTTAGAAATAAAATTTTGGGTATTTTTCATTGCTGGTTTTTTAGGCTTTCAAAATTGCGAAATATTGCTGGTTTTTTAGGCTTAATTAAAAACATTATTTTTGTCATGCAACTAATAAGAAAAATGTAGTGTCTTGTTTTTTAAACTTTAACGATCTTTTCATATGATAAAATTTATCACTTCATTTGTTTTTGTGTCATTAAGCCTAATGGCATTTTCTCAAAGTGTAGTAGTTTCAAACACACAAACTCCAACTCAACTTATAAATAATGTTTTATTGGGCATGGGGGTTACCGCATCAAACATTACTATTAATGGAAATCCTGTCACTGCAAATGCTGCACAAGGAAATGTGGCGAGTTTTACAAATACAAATCCTGCTTTTCCAATTAGTTCGGGTTTGTTATTAACCACAGGGAATTCCATCGCAGCCCAAGGACCTAATAATTCTACAAACCTTTCTAACAATCTGCCCGCCACTGCAAGTGTCGCTACAGATCCACATTTAAATATTTTAGCGGCTGGAACTGTAACAAATGGTGTTGTTTTAGAGTTCGATTTCATCCCAACAGGAGACACCTTAAATTTTAGATACATCTTTGGTTCGGAAGAATACCCTGAATTTTCTCCTTCCACATTTAATGATGCTTTTGGTTTGTTCTTATGGGGACCAGGAATTACCGGGCCTTATGCCTTAGCAGGATATGCTAATGGCGCTAATATTGCTACAATTCCTGGGGGAATTCCTGTAACAATAAACAATGTAGGAGATGCTTCTAATACACAGTATTACGTTTTTAATGATAACGGATCTACTTATGGAAACGCTATTCAATACGATGGAACAACCGTTCTACTAACTGCAGCCGCATCTGTCCAATGCAATCAAACATATCATATAAAACTTGCGATTTCTAATGTCTCAGATCAGGCTTATGATTCAGGAGTATTTCTTGAAGCGAATAGTTTTTCATCAAATGTTGTAGACGTTGCGGTAGCTACCGTTTCTGGAGATACTACAATTATTGAGGGCTGTAATTTTGCGGATATTGTTTTTACAAGACCCGAGGGGAACATGCTTGATACACTCTCTATAATTTACACAATTGGAGGAACTGCAACAGAAGGTGCTGATTATGCAAATTTAATGGATACAATCATCTTTTTACCTGGCGTTGATACTGTGATTGTAAATTTATCACCTATACAAGATAATATAATTGAAGGTTATGAATCAGTTATTATTTCGGTTAATATCATAAATCCATGTGGTGATACCATTGTTTCTTCGGGAACTATTTATGTTTGGGATGGACCAATTATAGATTCTTTATGGTCTACAAATGCGAATTGTTTACCAACAGGCTCCGTGCATGTTACTGTTGTAGCGCCTTCAGTACCGGCAACATATCTTTGGACCAGTCCAAATGCATTAACATTTAGTGGTCCCGATTGGCAAAATATAAATCCCGGATGGTATTATATTACGGTAACGCAGGCGCAATGCTCTGTTAGTGATAGCGTTGAGGTTTTACTTACGGCTCCTCCAGTTGCGAATTTTAGTGTTGTTGCACCTTTGTCTAACTGTCAACCAGCTGAGTTTTCCTTTGTTAATAACAGCCTTAACGCCACAAGCTATAATTGGACTTTTGGAGATGGAAATGGAAGCGCTGGAAATAATCCTTCGCATACTTATTCAAACCAAACTTTTGGAACTTACACCGTTCAATTACTTGCTTTCGTTGATCCTTTGTGTGCATCTGATACAACACTTACTATTAATCTTGATGTTTGTGCTTGTATTGATCCTGCTGCATTAAATTTCAATGCATTAGCAAATGTTGACGATGGCTCATGTATTTATCCATTCCCTGAGGTTTTTGCTCCTAATGTTTTTACACCAAATTCAGATGCTGAGAATCCAACTTACTTTTTAAGCGGGAAGAATTTAGTCTCTTTAGAATTAACCATACTAAATCGTTGGGGGGCAGTTGTTTTTTCAAAAAGCAGTTCTGATTTAATAAATAATAACCCTGCTTGGGATGGAAAAATAAATGGTGATTTAGCTACGGATGGTATTTACTTTTATATTTATAAAGCTACGGGAATTACCAATCAAGTCGTTGAAGGTCATGGATTTTTACACTTAATCTCAGATAAATAAAAACACGAGTAAGCAATCCATGAAAAAGATTTGGGTTTTTATTTTTATTAGCGCCCTTGGAATCTTGATTTTTTTTGGGTTTTATCGTTCGCAGATTTTTAAAAAAGTTGCGCTGGGAAATAAAATTTATGGCGGGGTTTTTACCTATTATTCTTCTGAAAAGCAAAATTGTTATTTCCCATTAAGCTCAAATTCGATTAATGAACAGCGTGTTTTATCCCAAATCTTTGAGCCTTTATTGATAATCGACGCTGAAAATAAAATAATTGGCAATCTTGCTGAAAATTTTACTGTAAGTCAAGATTACAAAACAATACAGCTTAAAATTAGATCGGCTGTGTATTTTCATGCTGACCCGTGTTTTGGCGGAAGCACTAAGAAAATGACTGTTGAAGATGTAAAATTTTCTCTAGAATTTGCTTGTTCTGCGAGCCCCTTAAATAAACTAAGTCATTTCCTAAAAGACAAGATTGTTGGCGCTGAAGCCTTTTATAAACTTTCAAGAATCTCTTTCCCTAAATCTGGCGTATCTGGAATAACCATAAAAGATGAGAATACCATTGAGATTAAACTAACGAATTCTTATACCAGCTTTTTAAATATCCTTACGCATCCTAATTTAACGGTTTTCTCTAAAAGTGCATATGACTATTATGGACTAGAGATTGTAAAACATGCTGTTGGAACTGGCTGTTTCTACTTAGGCGCTGCGACTGAAAATGGTGTTTCACTTTTGAGAAACAATGATTACTGGAAAAAAGATGAATTTGGAAATCAGCTGCCGTTTTTAGATGAAATAAAGGTGGTTTACTCAAAAAATGAGCGAGAGCAATATAATGCATTTGGTAATAAGAAGGCTGATGTCCTTTTTGAACTCCCATTGGAAAATTTAGATGATGCTTTCGGTTCGCTCTCTTCTGCAAAAAACGGGGGGAACTTGCTCCACAAAATAATTTACAAAAAAGGTTCTAAAATAAATTATTTGGCTTTTGACTGCCAATCAATCCCTTTTAAAAACGAAAAAGTTAGGCGCGCCTTTAGCTTAGCGATAGACAAAAAATTCATCTGTGATGAAGTGTTAAATGGCGATGGGAGGCCAGCAGAATTTGGCTTTGTGCCAGAGAGTAATTTTTATACTCCCGACAAAAGTGAAGGTGTGGAATACAATCCTGCACTTGCAAAAAAACTTTTTTATGAATCGGGCTACACGCCCAACAATCCCTTTCCAAAGCTTGACTTATTTGTCAGCAGCATAAAGGGGAGCTTAGTTGATACGTGGTGTAGAGCTCTTGTAAAACAATTAAATACAAATTTAGGTATTGAATTGCGTGTTGTAAATTGCAACTTGAAAGAAAAAAATAACTTTATTGCAAGTAAAAAAGCTAAGATTTGGAGGACTGGTTGGGCAGCAGATTATACAGAGGCAGATTCCTTTCTTGCGTTGTTTTGCAGTCAAAATAAAAGTGAAAACAACCAAACCCGTTTCTATAATAAAGAATATGATCGGCTTTTTTTAGCGTCGCAAATTACGACAAGTCAAGAAGAGAGAAATAAACTGCAGCAAAAGATAGATAAGCTTATCATTAAAACCCCAATAGTTATTCCTGTTTTTAGCGAAGATATTTTTGTGGTTATTAATCTACGCGTTAGGGATTTTGAATTTAATGAGTTAGGATTAATTGATTTTTCGAAAATATATTTGAAAGAAATTCAAAAAAATTAAATAGATTTCAAGGCTTCATCAACCCAAGCTTTACCCCAAGTTTCTATTTCTTCGTTTGACCATAATTTCGGATAAAAAATTCGCTTTTGAAGTCTTGGGGGTAAATATTTCTGCCAATTTGTCCCTCCTGTAGCAGTAATATCTTTTTCTGAACGAGCTAAATAGCGCACAGCCGATTTATAATGAGCCAAAGGCCAATTTATATTAACGTTTATATCATTTCGACGTAGAGCGTCTATAATAACTTGATCTTTTTGGTCCTTAGTACTTAATCGTAGGTAAACCTGCCAAAGATTATTTGTTTTACACTTCTCTCCAAGCGAAAGGAGCGTTTTTTTATACCGCTCTTCAAATTGTGTAAGTGTCAAGGTCTTTTTTCCGGAATCCATTTCTGTGGCGCCTTCTTTCCAATAAACACATTCAAACATTTCAGTTATTGTGGAAGAAGCATTAAAATTAATGCGCTTATCTTTCGCTACAAGGTTTATAAAATCACTGCTGAATATTTCAATCTTTCGGTATTGCACCGACTGAAATCCACTTGCAGGCAATAAAGACATTCTAAATTTTAAAAATTGCTCCCGCTCCATTCCATCTACCATAATTTCAAAACTTTGAATTAATGCTTCAAAATACCGATTAATTCTACTTACACGGGAAAGGAAAAAGTCTTTGTCTATGGTTTCTTTGTTTCCTAATTGCTCAAATTCATTTAGCGCTAATTTAAAGTATAACTCCGTGATTTGGTGGTACATAATAAATACCTGCTCATCTGGAAATTGTGTCTTCGGTTTTTGTAAGCTCAATAAAGTGTCTAATTCTATATAATCCCAATATGTGGTAACATCAGCGTGTAGCAAGCCATCTAAATAAGAAGATAGATCTTGACCAAGTGCGCTGTATTTTTGCTCAAGCAATTTTAATTTTTGTTGGATTTCAGGTGTTATTTCCATGCAATGTGTTTTACAGTTTCCGAAATTAAGGAAAATTAGCGTTGTTGGTGTCTGTTTCTTTTTTGGATAACGAAAAAAGGCCGGTTCTTAACCAGCCTTTACTATTTAGTATTCAAATAAATCTATGATTCTTTTTCTTCTTCAAAAATTCTTTTTGGACGTAATTGCTCGAATAATCCTAAGGTTATCCAATAAGGCAGAATAAAGCCCATTAAGAATATTAGCATCCAAAATGCCATTCCGAAAATTAAAAGAAACAATACAATGCCGAAAGTGTTCATCTTCTATTATTTTTGTAGTATAATTTAGATTGTAAAATTATAAATTAATTACAAATAAAACACATAAAATGGACTTTAGAATTGAAAAAGACACCATGGGAGATGTTAAAGTTCCTGCTAATCGCTACTGGGGTGCACAAACAGAACGTTCTAGAAATAATTTTAAAATCGGACCTGAGGGTTCAATGCCCATAGAAATAATTCACGCTTTTGCATATCTAAAAAAGGCAGCAGCACAAGCAAATTGTGATTTAGGGGTTTTGGCGCCCGACAAAGCAGTGTTAATTTCAAGCGTTTGTGACGAGATTATAAGCGGAAAACACGATGATGAATTTCCCTTAGTAATATGGCAAACCGGCTCTGGAACACAGTCAAATATGAATTGTAATGAAGTTATTGCAAATCGTGGGCAAGAAATTTCTGGGGGAAAATTAACAGATGAAGCGAAAGTGCTTAACCCGAATGATGATGTGAATAAATCTCAATCATCCAATGATACATTTCCTACAGCGATGCATATTGCCGCATATAAAATAGTTGCAGAAAAAACACTGCCTGGCTTAGAACATTTACGAAATGTGCTGAATTCAAAGGTAGAAGAGTTTAAAGACATTGTTAAAACAGGAAGAACACATTTTATGGACGCAACACCCTTAACTTTAGGGCAAGAATTTAGTGCTTATGTCTGTCAAATTGATAAATCGATTCGCTGCATCAATAATGCATTAGAAGCAGTTGCAGAATTAGCATTAGGAGGAACAGCCGTTGGAACAGGCTTAAATGCTCCTAAAGGCTATGATGTTTTAGTAGCTAAAAAAATTGCGGAGCTTACTCAACTTCCGTTTATTACAGCAGGCAATAAGTTTGAAGCTTTAGCTGCTCACGATGCAATGGTTGAACTTTCTAGCGCACTAAAACGAAGTGCTGTTTCTTTAATGAAAATCGCAAACGATATCCGAATGCTGTCTTCTGGTCCTCGTTGTGGAATTGGGGAATTAATTATTCCTGATAATGAGCCTGGTTCTTCTATTATGCCTGGAAAAGTGAATCCTACACAGCCAGAAGCCATAACGATGGTTTGCGCGCAGGTAATGGGAAATGATGTTGTTGTATCAATAGCTGGTGCAAGCGGTCATTTTGAATTAAATGTTTTTAAGCCTGTAATAGCGGTAAATGTGTTGCAATCGGCACGACTTATCGGTGATGCTTGTCTTTCTTTTGCTGACAATTGTGCTGTTGGAATAAAGGCAAATTTACCCATTATCAAAAAACACCTAGAAAATTCACTCATGTTGGTAACAGCGCTCAACACTAAAATTGGTTATTACAAAGCGGCAGAAATAGCAAAATATGCCCATAAAAATAATACAACGCTGAAAGAAGCTGCAGTTGGCTTAGGGCATGTTACTTCAGAAGAATATGACGCACTGGTTGATCCCTCTAAAATGATTGGTTAATTCAGTCCCATGAATAAAACAGTAAGCGTTAATCTCTTTATTAGCGTATATAAAAATATCGCTTTTCTTAAAAAGGTGTTGGATTCAGTAGAGCAGCAGTATTACAAAAATTTTATTGTTACGATTCTGGAAGACGGTGAATTTGACGATATGCGGGAGTTTATAAACAATGTAAAATCTACTTTCCCGATTTTTCATTTTAGCCAAAAAGACCTTGGCTTTAGGAAAAATAAAATATTAAATGCAGGACTTAGAAAAAACACGGCGGAACTTTGTGTTTTTATCGATGGAGACTGTGTTTTACACCCAAAATTTCTATATGAATACGTGCGGTATTTTGATGGGGATTCCGTACTATTTGGAAAAAGAACCTACCTCGATCAAAAGACAAGTGCTTTGTTGTTAAACACAAATATAATTGTTCCAAGTAAGTGGACAATGTATAAAAATAAAAGTAAACACGTAGAAGAAAGCTATTATCTTCCTTTTAAGCCCGTATTAATTAAAAAACAGCATTTTTTAATTGGAAGCAACATGGGAATTCCTTTTTCTACCTTAAAAGCAGTAAATGGATTTGATGAAGATTATACTTTTGCGGGGTTTGGTGAAGATTGTGATATTGAGTGGAGAATTGCAAATGAAGGGTTTTCTTTTTTGAATTTAAAACACCACGCAATACAATTTCATTTAGACCATGAAAGGGCTAATCGTGAAGAAGAAACAGCGATTAGTTTGCAAATGTTTGAAAGAAAAAAAAAGGAAGGATTCTCTTTTTGTAAAAAAGGTCTGGACTAAAACAATACTTTGAAAACCTTTTGCTGTTAAATCAAATTTGATTTACTCTTCTTAATGAAGATTTAACTTTAGAGGGATAAATTGTAAAAAGAAATATTAAGCAACCTTTGTTTAGTGATTAGAAAGAAACAAAGACAATAATAATAAAATTGATAGCCTTGAGTATGCCTTGTTTTCTAAAAATATTATTTTTTTGCCCCTTATTTCTTTTAAGCCAGAAAAAAGATATCGACTCAGTAATTAAAATTCATGGTGGAATGGATTGCTATATTGGCTCCCAATTAAATGATTTCAAGCAAAAGCAAGTTCCACTATTTGTTTCTCATAATCAATTGGGGGGTGGGTTCATTAATTTGGCCTTACTTGAATTAACTTACACACCAACTAACAATTTGCGTGTTCAACTTAGCCCTGGTTTTGGTTCCTACATGAATGCCAATTATGCCTCAGAAAATAAAAATTTACGTTGGCTTTATGAAGGGTATATGGGTATAAAAACATCCAAAAAAGGAACTGATTGGATTGATGTTGGCGTTTTTTCTTCACCTTACACCTATGAATTTGCGAAAAGTTGGGAACAAGTCCTTTTTACACGAAGTTTAGCGCCAGAATATGTTCCATATTATCTATTAGGCTTGCGTTACAAGAGAAAAATTAACACTAACCTAAGTTTAACGACCTTTCTTCTAAACGGTTGGCAACATCTTGAAATCCAGCGAAAAATCCCCTCTTTAGGAACGCAACTCGAATATACAAAAAAGAAAAATTATATTAACTGGACAAGCTATCAGGGAAATGAAAAGAATGTGGCCCAGCCTAATTTTGGGTATCGCTTTTTTACAGAAATGAGTTGGATTTATACAACAAATAAATTCAAGCTCTTCGCTTGTGGATACACTGGAATGCAACTTATTTCAGGGCAAGCAAAATTTTGGGGGCAAGTTCATTTTGCTGGAGAATTTCAATTGATAAAAAAACTATCTGTAAATGCTAGAGTTGAACAATTTTTAGATCCTAATAATATTCAAATTAGACAGGGCTCCAATCATGGTTTTAATTGTAGTGGCTTAAGTTTGGGTCTTCATGCAAAAGTAACTAACTTCTTATCTTTAAGACTTGAATCACGATTACTTTTAGATAATTCTAAAACAGGAGGTTTTATAAAAGAGGGGCAACAAACAAACTTATTGCCCCTTGGATTTATTGGCGTGCAACTAAAGTTTTAATTGAGTAAAAACAGGCTTATCTAAAGTTGTGTTCTAAAAAACTCCTAAATAATCCCTATTTTTGTTACTAAAATTAAAAATCCATGTTAAAAATTAAAGTTGCGAATCCTGTTGTAGAATTGGATGGAGATGAAATGACCCGTATCATTTGGAAGTTTATCAAAGAAAAGTTGATTCTACCCTATTTAGATTTAGATATTCGCTATTATGATTTAGGTATTGAAAAAAGAGATGAAACAAGCGATCAAATTACAATCGATGCTGCAGAAGCGATAAAAAAATACAAGGTTGGAATTAAATGCGCAACAATAACGCCAGATGAAGATCGCGTGAAAGAATTCCAATTAAAATCTATGTGGAAATCACCAAATGGAACAATTCGGAATATTTTAGACGGCACCGTTTTTCGCGAGCCAATAGTTATGAAAAATGTGCCGCGATTAGTAACAAACTGGACGGCGCCCATTATTGTTGGTCGACATGCATTTGGGGATCAATACCGCGCTACTGATGCTGTTTTTAAAGGAAAGGGGAAGTTGACAATGACTTTCACTCCAGAAAATGGTGGTGAAATTCAATCCTTTGATGTCTACAATTTTCAAGGTGATGGTGTTGGCATGGCGATGTATAACACAGATGAATCTATTAGAGGCTTTGCGTATAGCTGCTTTAACATGGCGCTTACAAAAAAATGGCCGCTTTATCTTTCTACAAAAAATACAATCTTAAAAAAATACGACGGACGCTTTAAAGATATTTTTGAAGAAATATACCAAGCAGAATTTAAAGATAAATATGAGTCGCACGGAATTGTATATGAACACCGCCTAATAGACGACATGGTGGCTTCGGCCTTAAAGTGGAACGGAAACTTTGTTTGGGCTTGTAAAAATTACGATGGAGATGTTCAATCGGATACAGTTGCCCAAGGTTTTGGTTCATTGGGTTTAATGACATCTGTATTAATTACACCCGATGGAGAAATAATGGAAGCGGAGGCTGCACATGGAACCGTAACGCGCCATTTCCGAGATCACCAAGCCGGAAAGAAAACATCTACAAATCCTATTGCTTCAATTTATGCCTGGACAAGAGGCCTAGCTTTTCGAGGAAAATTAGATGGTAATCAACAATTAATTGATTTTTGCTTGGGCTTAGAAAAGGTGTGTGTTGAAACAGTAGAGTCTGGTATAATGACAAAAGATCTAGCGGTTTGTATTCATGGCAACAAAGTAAATCATGGAGAGCATTACGTTTATACGGAAGAGTTTTTAGTTGCGCTGGACGCTGGTTTAAAATCAAAAATGAGCTAAGTCTAATTAATATGAAGGCGCTTTTTTTTCTTTGTTTGTTGCTTGTATTCACTTCTTGTAAAACAATTAGCGTGCTTGCACCGGTTCATTCAACAATTGCGCCACCTCCTATAAAACAAGCAGCATCTTCTTTAAATATTCCTGTTGAAATCGAAATGAAAAGTTATTTAAAAATGACAGAAGAGGCGCTTCCAAAAAAATTTATAGACAGTGTCTACCAATGTGAGGGGGTAAGCCTTTCGTATGTTTTTATTCGGGAACCTATTGATTTTAAGTTTAAAAATTCTAGTATTGATTATGAAGTAGATGGAAAATTTGAATTAAAATTAAATTATTGCCCTAAGTGCCATGAACTTTGGGATAAAAACGGAAGCTGCACTATTCCAAGAGTTTATGTAAGTTGTGGTAGTGGAAACGAGGCTATGCGGCGCGTTAAGGTTGCCTACACAACAAACATTTCCTTGGGAGAAAATTATAAGTTTAAATCAACAACAGAATTAAAAAAATTCAATATCCTAGACCCCTGTAAGATAACCCTCATTAAATACGACGCTACACCTGAAGTTGAAAAACAAGTTACTACACAATTAGTTGCCCTTGAAGACTATATTGATAAACAGATTGAGGCGATTGATGTAAAAAGCTCCTTGAAAGATGTTTGGAGCGAACTACAAAAAGGGCTTCCTATTTCAACGTATGGGTTTTTATACATTCAACCAAAATCAATAGGAATGAGTGAGTTAGAATTTAGAAATAACAAGGTTTTTTTAGACCTACACTTAGCTGCTTACCCCTTTGTTTCTACTGAAGAGCAAAAAGAGAAAATTAGTGCCTTACCCCCATTAGAAAAAACTGGTGGAAAAAGTGGGTTTATTTTAAACCTCGATATTCGCGCTTCTTATGATTCGCTTTCTGCTTTTGTAGAGAAGGAATTTGTTGGGGAAGAGTTTGATTTTAAAGGAAAGAAAATCTTTGTAACAGGAATCAAAATCAGTGGTGCCCAAGATCAAAAACTCGTTTTTAAAATGGATTTTGATGGTGTAAAAAGGGGGTCGGTTTACTTAACTGGAACCCCAATATTAGATACAATCATGCAAAAGATTAGTATGAAAAACTTGGATTTTGATATACAAACAAAAAGCGTGCTTCTAAAGACCGCAAAATGGATGTTTAACAAAAAGATTTTGGAAGAGTTAGAAAAGAACACTGTTTTTGAATTAAAAGACCTTCTCAATGAATCAAAATCAAACATTGTCTCAGCTGTTAATACAGAAATAACAAAAGGTGTAAAAATGAGTGGTGCAGTAAATAAAATAAGCATTAAAGAAATCTATTTAGACAAAGGAAACTTGCTTTTACGCTCAGAGGTTAAGGGAATATTAAAAATAAAAATATATTAACAAAGCACGTATAACTTTATTGAGGAATTTTATCTATCCGATGTTGGTGTCTACCGCCCTCAAAATGGGTTTCTAAAAATGCCGTGAGAATTTCTATACCTTCTTCATTTGTTAAAAAGCGTGCTGGTAAAGCCAAGATATTAGCGTTGTTATGTTGGCGCGCTAAAACAGCAATTTCTTTTTTCCAACAAAGAGCGCTTCGAATTCCAGAATGTTTGTTGGCCGTCATGTTAATCCCATTTCCAGAGCCACAAATCAAAACTCCAATTGATTGTGGATTTACTGCAACAGCTTCCGCAACTGGATGTGCGAAGTCCGGGTAGTCAATGCTTTCTTCTGAATAACAACCGAAGTCTTGTGTGACAATGTTTTTTGATGCTAAATGCGCCAATAAAAATTCTTTTAGTTGAAATCCCGCGTGGTCACAGCCAAATAATATCATATTGGGGTTTTTATGGGTTTAAAGTTAAGCATTGTAATGAAAACAAATCACATCTTATCAACAGTCAAAAAAAATTATTTTATAACCTTCTATTTGTTAGTTGTTTGTGTTTTAACTTATGAACTTTTTTTTGGTTTAAATTGTTAATTAGTGTGAATATCTATTTATATGTTTTTCTAGGACTTCTTGAATTAAATTACAATCAAAAATGTAGTTTTTATACTGCAGTAAAACTTGTTGATTTTTCAACACAAAATAAGAACAGGATTTGAACTCTTTTACTATTAACAAGTAGTTTTAATTATAAACAGAACACTATTTTGGGATTTTAGTTGTTTTTTGTTAATTATTTAATAAACAATATTTTAAATGGAGTTTTCTTGTTAATAAACACCGACTAAACTGTAATATCAATAAAACCAAATTTTTTAAATATAGTTATGAACTTATCAACACCTTTAATAATAATAATAAATCTTTTTAAATTTTAATTAAATAAAAAAATCTATAATTAATTATATACTTGATCTAACTTACTTTGTTTTGAAATTAAGGGTTAACTTTCCTAAAAATAATAATTATACAAAAGAGTATAAATAATTTGTTTAAAACTCTTAAGTGTTTTAATTTCGTAAAATGCAGAATTCTTTCGATAATTTACTAAATCAAATTGATGCTTTTATCAGAAAGTATTACAAAAATGAATTAATAAAAGGATCTTTATTTTTTGGGATTATTTTATTATTTTCTTTTTTACTGACAACAAGTATTGAGTTTATTGGAAGATTTGGATCCTTCACTAGAGGAATACTTTTACTAAGTTTTATTACATTAAATATTATTGTTTTAATCAAGTATTTTCTAATCCCTTTTACGCGTATTTACTCATTTGGAAGAAAAATAAATCATTTACAAGCAGCAGAAATTATAGGTAAGTTTTTCCCTGAAATATCTGATCGTTTAAAAAACACTTTACAGTTAAATGACGAGCTTGAAAAAAATGAAGGAAATTTAGAATTACTGAGGGCTAGTGTTTCACAGCGCGCCCAAAATTTAAACATTATACCTTTTACTTCTGCAGTTAATTACAAGGAAAATAAAAAATATTTAAAATATATTTTACCACTTTTTTTAGTATTTGTTTTAATTGCTATTTTTATTCCATCTTTAATAACTCAAGGTACAAAACGTGTTATTAATTATTCGAAAGAATATAAGGAGTTAGCACCCTTTCAATTTGTAGTAAACACTGATAAATTAAAGATAGAGGAGGGTGAAGATGCAGAGATTAACTTACTGTTGAAAGGTGTGGTTTTACCAGAAACAGTTTATTTGGTCTGTGAGAATGGCACGTTTTTAATGAAGAAAATTGCAAGGAATTCTTATCAATCATGGATTAAAAAACCTAAAAATAACAAGATTTTTTTTTTCAAAGCAAACGATTTTGTAAGTAAGAACTTTGTTTTAAATGTGACTGGAAAATCTGTATTAGGAAAATTACAAGCAACATTATCCTATCCTAAATACCTTGGGAAAGAAAACGATGTTATTAATAACGTTTCAGACTTAACGATTCCAGAGGGAACAACTATATCTTGGTCAGTTTTCACAAAAAACACAAAAAACACACAGGTTTTTTGGAATAATGAAAAAAAAACCTTCACTACACAAGGTTTTAAGTTTGAAAAAAAAATAATGAACGATGTATCATTATTATTTAAATTAAGTAATGAGTTTAAGGAAAAAATAGATTCGTCTAAACACACTATTAGTGTAATTAAAGACGCTTTTCCTAGTATACAGGTTAGTGAACAAAAAGATTCTGTTTCTAATGGACTTTCCTATTTTAATGGAGAAGTTTCGGACGATTATGGCTTGAAAAACCTTCTTTTTGTTTACACATTGATTCATGAGGACGGAACAAAAAAATCAACACAGCTGTCTGTTCGTCCTGTTTCGGGCAACCAAGTTCCATTTGATTTTGCTGTAGATTTTAGAAGAGAAGATGTAAAACTAAATGACAGAATAGAGTATTATTTTGTTGTTTATGATAACGATGGCGTAAATGGAAGTAAATCGAGTAGAACACAAACACAAACATATAAGCTTCCTGGTTTGGAGGAACTCAATGATAAGCGAACAGAAGACCAAGAAAAAACTAAGGAAGATTTAAATAAGCTTTTGGAAAAAACAAAGGAATTTCAGAAGAACATTGAAAAACTTAAAAAAGAGGCTTTAAACTCAAAATCAAGCGATTGGAATAAAATGAACAAAATCAATCAATTAAAAGAAGAACAGAAAAACATAATCGAGTCCTTAGAAAAAGCCAAAGACGAAATGAATCAAAGTGTTGAAGAGAAAAATCAATTGTCTGAAACTGATAAGGAGATTTTAGAAAAACAAGAAATGATAGATAAGCTTTTAGAGGAGTTGATGGACGATGAGCTGAAAAAACTCTTAGAAGAACTCGAAAAATTAATGGAGCTAAATAACAAAGAAGAAATCAAAGACAAAATTGATGAGTTAAAGGAATCATCTGAGGATATGAAGAAACAACTAGATAGGAGTTTAGAAATGCTTAAAAAACTACAAGTTAATGAGAAAATAGACGACATTGAAAAAGAACTTCAAGCACTAGCAAAAGAACAGGAAGAATTAAAGAAAGCCATTGAAGATAAAAAAGAAAGCAAGGAAAGCGCCCTTAAAAAGCAGGAAGAAATTAACAAAAAGTTTGATGAAATAAAAGAGGATTTACAGAAACTAAAAGACTTGAATAAGGAATTAGATAAGCCAATGGATATTGGTGCACCTGACTTGTCTGAACAACAAATAAGCGATGATTTAAAGGACTCAAAAGAATCTATAAATGAAGGGAAAGACAAGCAAGCTGGAGATAAACAAAAGTCTGCAGCGGATGAAATGAAAGAACTAGCTGAACAGCTTGATCAAAAGCAAAAAGCCGCAAATAAAAAACAAGAGGAAGAAGATATTGATGCGCTGCGTGCTATTTTAGAAAATTTAATGACCTTGAGTTTCGACCAAGAAAAACTCATGTTTAGTTTTTCAAGAGTTAAAACTGGTGACCCAGCTTATTTACAATACGGACGTAGACAAAGAAGAATTATTGATGACACAAAACTTGTGAAGGATAGTCTTATGGCCCTGGCTAAACGGCAACCTAAAATCGCAACTTTTATTGATAAAGAACTTCAAGCAATTTTTAGTAATCATTCTCTTGCGATAGAAAACATCGATGATCGTAACAAGCGAGAGCTAAATCAACACCAGCAATTAACAATGACATCCTACAATAATTTGGCCTTGCTGCTGAATGAGGCCCTTGAAAGCATGCAATCTGAAATGAAAGCGGATCAGCCAGGAGGTTCTTGTGATAACCCAGGAAAGGGCAGACCAAAGCCGGGATCTTCCCCTTCTCAAGGCGACATGAAAGAAATGCTTAAAAAACAACTTGAGCAAATGCAAAAAGGCATGAAGGAAGGCGGAAAAAAACCGGGAGAAAAACCAGGAGAAGGCCCTGGAACTAAGCCTGGAAAAAGTGGAGAGGGAAAAATGGGACTTGGAAACAAAGAAATTGCTAAAATGGCTGCGGAACAAACAGCAATTAGACAGCGCTTAGAAGAGTTGAGAAGTAAGCTTAATAAAGACGGAAAAGGACTCGGAAACAAGTTGAACCCCCTTTTAAAAGAATTAGAAGAGCAAGAACGAAATCTTATTAATAAAAATATTGATAAGGAAACAATTAATCGTCAAAAAGATATTCTAACGCGACTCTTGGAAAGCGAAGAAGCGTTGATGGAAAGAGGGTTTGAAGAAAAAAGAGAATCAAAATCAGGAAAAGATGATAATTCTGGTAACAAAATTCGCGTTGATGAGTATAAGAAACAAAAACTGAATCAACTTGAATTGTTGCGCTCAATCGATCCTGCCTATCGTAGGTATTATAAGGAGAAAGCAAGTCAATATTTCAATGAGAATTGAGTTGTAATTTGTTTGTAACTAGTTATGAAAGAGGACTTTACAATAATAGAAAGAATTCGAATTCCCAGCGATCACAGCTCTTTAAAAGATGTTGAAAAATTAGTGGATGCCGTTTGCGCTAAACTAAATGTGGATGAAGATAATTATGGCAATGTTTTAATTGCTGTAACTGAAGCTGTAAACAATGCAATTGAGCACGGAAATGGAAGCATTTCTGATTTAATCGTTGAGGTTGCTGTTGGTGATACCACGCACTCTTTTTGTTTTAGTATTACAGACGAGGGCCTCGGTTTTGACTACTTAAATCTTCCAGACCCCACCGCTCCAGAAAATATTTTAAAGGAAAATGGTCGCGGAATTTTCTTAATGAAAAACTTGGCTGATGAGGTTGAGTTTAACGAGAAAGGAAATAATGTTACTGTCTATTTTAATAAATGATTGAATTTGAATTTTTAGAGTGTGAAATTCCGGGCTTTGATTCGGAATTTTTTGTTTCTGCTATTCCCGATTTGATTCATTCAGAAAATAAAGAACTTGGAGATGTCACCCTGCTTTTTTGCACTGATGAGCACATGCTCAAGATGAACAAGGAACACTTAAACCATGATTATTATACAGATATCCTAACCTTTGATTATTGCATAGATAAAATCATCTCTGGTGAGCTACTAATCTCTTGGGATACCGTTCAAAGTAATGCAGTAAAATATAAGGTGGACAAACAAATAGAACTTAAGCGTGTTGTTTTTCATGGAATCCTGCATTTGTGTGGATACAACGATAAAACAAAAGAAGAAATACAAGAAATGAGATCAAAAGAAAATGAGTGTTTGGAGAAATATGTTTCACGTGAAACATAAACCCGTCTTTTTCTTTTTGTTTCACGTGAAACAAAAAATATGTTAGATAAATACGATGTAATTGTTGTTGGTGCCGGGCACGCTGGTTGTGAGGCCGCAAATGCCGCTGCAAAGATGGGCAGCAGTGTTTTGCTTATCACAATGAACATGAACACGATTGCTCAAATGAGCTGCAATCCAGCTATGGGAGGGGTTGCTAAAGGACAAATTGTACGCGAAATTGATGCGCTTGGTGGTGGTTCGGGTATCGTGAGCGATAAAAGCGCAATACAGTTTAGAATGCTAAACCTTTCGAAAGGACCAGCAATGTGGTCTCCAAGAACTCAAAATGATAGAATGCTTTTTGCTGCAGAATGGCGCTACTTGTTAGAACAAAACAAGAACGTCGACTTCTGGCAAGACATGTGTAACGGAGTTATTATAGAAAACAATAAAGCTATAGGCGTAAAAACTGGTTTTGGTTTGAATATCTATGCGAAATCAATTGTGCTGACAAATGGCACGTTTCTAAATGGTTTAATTCACCTCGGGGAAAAGCAATTTGGAGGAGGACGAGTGGGCGAAAAGGCTTCAACAGGAATTACAGAAGACTTATTGGATTTTGGTTTTGAGAGTGGAAGAATGAAAACTGGAACGCCTCCTCGTGTTGATGGTAGATCCTTAGATTACACTAAAATGGAGATTCAATTGGGTGATGAAAACCCCTCAAAGTTTAGTTATGGCAACACAAGCGCCTTAAAAGAACAGCGCGCCTGCCATATCACGTATACGAATCAAGAAACACATGACCTTCTGAGAACAGGCTTTGATCGCTCACCTATGTTTAACGGTGCTATTAAAAGCTCTGGTCCGCGCTATTGCCCGAGTATTGAGGACAAGATAAATCGCTTTGCAGATAAAGATCGCCATCAGATATTTGTGGAACCGGAGGGCTGGAATACAGTGGAAATCTATGTAAACGGCTTTAGTACTTCCTTGCCCGAAGAGGTGCAGTTTAGCGCAATGAAAAGTATTCCGGGCTTTGAACAGGTAAAAATGTTTCGGCCTGGTTATGCGATTGAATATGATTTCTTTCCCCCAACCCAACTAAAACATACACTGGAAACTAAAATGGTGGAAAACCTCTATTTTGCAGGACAAATAAACGGCACAACTGGCTATGAAGAGGCAGCGTGTCAGGGATTGATGGCCGGAATTAATGCGCACCTTAAAAACACCGAGCAAGACCCCTTTATTTTAAGCAGAAGCGATGCGTATATTGGTGTTTTGATTGACGATTTAATCACGAAAGGAACGAAAGAACCTTATCGGATGTTTACAAGTAGAGCAGAATATAGAATTTTATTGCGCCAAGACAATGCGGATATTCGCTTATCTCATCTTGGTTTTAAAATCGGACTGGCTGATGAAGCGCAGGTGAGTCTTGTGGATGCCAAAATTAAGGGAACTGAAAGTTTTAAAAAAGACCTCCGCGCTATTGGTATTAAACCAGAAATTATAAATCCTTTACTTGTAGAAAGAGGCTCAGCAACTGTAAATCAACAAGTTAAGCTAACAGCAATCTTGTCGCGCCCCTTAATTGGTTTGGAAGATTTACTGCCGCTTTCTCCTGAAGCGCAACAAAAAGCAGAAGAACAAACAAAGATCCACCCGGACATTGTTGCGCAGGCCGAAATACAGTTAAAATACGAGGGTTATATTCACAGAGAGGAAGAAATGGTCTTGAAAATGAAGCGCCTTGAGGATGTTCTTATTCCGAATGATATTATTTTTCAGCAAATGAAAAGCTTAAGCACCGAAGCCATTGAAAAACTTTCTAGCATTCAGCCAGCGACTATAGGCCAGGCCTCGCGTATTTCTGGGGTTTCACCAAGTGATATTTCTGTTTTGCTGATTTATTTAGGGCGCTAAATAGCTCGGAATTATTTTATTATAAGGTGCTCGAACCTATAAAACGATTTTTTCATTAATTTAGTAATGAATAGAATTATTGTTTGATACTATTTTTATTTATTAGCATTAAAACCCTGAATGGGTTTCATCTGTTAACGATGGACAAAGTCCATCGGGAATAGAAATTAACCAACATTAACAAAGCCCTGAAAGGGCGAAATATTAGCATGGGACAGTCACTAGTAAAAAATTATATCCACATCGTGTTTAGTACGAAATACAGACAACCTTTAATACAACAATCAGTAGAAAGCGAACTTTATAGTTATTTAGGTGGTATCTGTAATAAGTTAGGATGTCAAGTAATCAAAGTAGGTGGTTTTACCGATCATATTCATATCCTTTGTTTGCTTTCCAAAAAAATAACATTAGTAAAATTACTTGAGGAACTGAAATCACATTCTTCTAAATGGATAAAAACAAAAGGTGAAGCATACTCAAATTTCTACTGGCAAGATGGTTATGGAGCATTTTCAGTTAATCCTTCAGATGTAGAAACAGTTAAAAATTATATTGCAAATCAAAAAGAGCATCATAGTAAAAAAACATTTCAGAATGAATACAAGGCTTTTTTGAAAAAACACGAAGTAGAATACGATGCGCGATATGTTTGGGATTAATATTGTTCTAATATCACACCCTTTCAGGGTTATCAACTACAAGGGCACATTATTCGATTTATACAAAAAACATTTACCCTAGCACCTCATAATACAATAAACCCAATAGCTCCTGAGACACAATCAATAAAAGATTTTTCCGTAACTTTCGGCAGTAGTTTTTAAAAACAAAGCGCTATTTGCCATGCAAAACCCTTTAAAAGTCGTATTTCTTGATTCTGTTCACCCCGTTCTTATGGAGCGCCTTACTGAAATTGGTTTTTTGTGCTTGGATTATTCAAAAGAACCAAAAGATCAGGCACTAGCTACACTAAAGGATGCTTTTGGTATTGTTATCCGCTCTCGTTTTACCTTGGACAAGGAGCTACTCTCCCCCCTAAAAAACCTAAAGTTTATCGCAAGATCAGGCTCTGGCTTGGAGAATATTGATACGGCCTACTGCTCAGAAAAAGGGATAGAACTCTTTAATTCTCCAGAGGGAAATAGAAACGCTGTTGCAGAACACGCACTTGGAATGCTACTTTCACTGATGAATAAGCTTAACAAGGCTGACAAAGAGGTTAAAAATGGCCTTTGGCTGAGAGAGGAAAATCGTGGAGAAGAATTAAGCGGTAAGTGTGTAGGTATTATTGGATATGGAAACAATGGCGCTGCTTTTGCAAAGGTTTTAAGGGGTTTTGATGTAAAAGTGATGGCTTACGATAAATATAAAACAGGTTTTGGTAGCCATTTTGTGCAGGAATGTACCCTGCAGGCGCTAATGGAACAAGCGGATATTATTAGTCTTCATATACCTTTAAATAAGGAGACAGTACACCTTATTAATACAAGCTTTATTGAAGCCCTACAAAAACCTATTTATTTACTCAATCTTTCTCGCGGAAAAATTGTCTCTACAAAAGATTTGGTGGCCGGCATGAAAAACGGAAAAATAAAAGCTGCCGCCTTAGATGTTTTGGAATATGAAACCAAAAGCTTCGAAGATTTTTTCGAGCAAAATTTACCAGAAGAGTTTGCTTATTTAGTAAACCATCAAAATGTTCTCTTAAGCCCACATATTGGTGGGTGGACCACAGAAAGTTATTTTAAGTTGAGCGCTGTTCTAGCGGAAAAAATTCTTACATGGTTTAATAGTGACAGTGAGTTACCGCAAATGAGGGTTTAAACAGCACTTTTTACCCACAATAACCCACAAAAATACTAAGTACTAAGCCCTTAAAAAACAAGAAATACTTTAAATAATAATTAGAAACTCCTAAATACTCACCCAAAAACACAAAATATTCATCTCTACCCCCTTTTTTTGCAATTACGCCCCCAATTTTTTGTTTTTCTGCGATTAATTTATAAATTTGAGGCAATAATCTATAATTAACAAAAAAATAACATTGATTTCATTTATATAATAAATAGTAAAAGTTATGTTTAATTCTACATTCTTACAAACCAAAATCAACAACATGAACAACTCTACAAAAACAACCATCACATCTTGTGTTTTAAGTTCTACTTCGTTCTTCAAATCTTTTGCGCTCACCCTGGCTATGCTTGTGGTGGGGATTGGTAGTGTTTTGGGGCAGGACGTAAGCACCTACACGCCTCTCATCACCTCAGGAACTTACACCACAATTACTGGAACAACAATAGTAGCGGCTGCTACTGATGACGGAAATTCTGTTGCTACAAACATTGGATTCACTTTTAACTTAGGAGGACAGAATTTCACACAGTTTGTTGCCAACTCAAATGGTCATATTCGTTTGGGGGCATCAGCTACTACCTCAAGCTATTCCCCCTTATCAACAACATCTAACACCTATTCTATTTCAGCTGCAGGCGCAGACGGAAGATCAACAGGAGGTGTAATACACACTGTAAGTGGATCAGCACCCAATAGAGTTTCAATTATTCAATATACATCTCATGATTTAATTTACAATGCTACAACTCCAAGGGTTTCTTTTCAAATCAGACTATATGAAACAACGAATGTTGTTGAAATAATTTACACGGGTGCTACGGGGACTACTACTTCAAGGTTAGTTCAAGTTGGATTAAGAGGGTCAACAACAACCGCTGATGTAAGAAATTATTCAGGATCGAACAATGGTTGGGCAACATTGACAGCAGGAACAACCTCTACTAGTTCAATTCCATGGGGTTCAAGTCAAAATGCAACAAGATCAATGCCCTCAAATGATAGGATTCTAAGATGGACACCTCCAACTCCTTGTTCAGGCACTCCAACTCCAGGAAATACGATTACATCTTCCGCGACGGCTGCTCCTGGAAGTACAGTTAATCTCTCGTTACAAAATACTACCGCTGGACTCGGTGTTACCTACCAATGGCAATCAGGGCCATCATCTACAGGTCCTTGGACAACTTTTGGAACTTCAGCATCCACTCAAACTTCACCAGTAATAACAGCCGAAACCTGGTTTATATGTAATGTTACTTGCTCAGGTGCTACCGGCACGTCTAATCCTGTAGCGGTTGGTTTAACCTATTGTACTCCTACTTCCAATTGTAGTTATGGTGACGTTATTGCTTCTGTGGTTTTGAATACATTGTCAAATACAACCGGTTCAGCTTGTCAAACCACTGCGCCAACTGGTTACACTGATTATACCGGTAACTCAGCTTTAACAACAACTCTTTTACCAAGTTCTTCATATACCATAACCGTTGGTGCTCTTGCCTATGCTCAAAGTGTCGCAGTATGGATCGACTACAACGATGACTTTGTATTTGATAATATTACCGAGCGTGTCGGCGCAACCGCAGCCGCGTCGCCAGTTCCTGTGAATGGTACGGCCTCTTTTACAATTACGTTGGGTTGTAATCCCCCAGCAGGTGTTCACAGAATGCGTATTCGCTCCTCTGACAACAGTTTTGTTAACGGGCCAGCGCAAACACCATGCGGCAATTATTCTTATGGTCAAACTGAGGATTATTTAATAACAATTCTTGCCCCTCCTGCCTGTCCATCTGCTGGGGTATTAACAAGTATAGGAACAACTAATACTTCAGCTTCATTCTCCTGGGCACTAGGTTGTGCAACTGCCACCAACTATGATTTTGAGTATGGTGAAACAGGCTTCACTCCTGGTACAGGCACATTATTATCCAACCAAGCAGCTACCATTGCCGCTGGTTCAGGAAGTTTCACTTTGAATGGTTTAACGCCTTCTACTTTTTACGATGTTTACTTCCGTGGTATTTGCAATGGGTCCGTATCTAATTGGTCAGCGGTAACTACTGTAACTACTACAGGTCATTGTATTCCAAGTTCAACGAGTCTATATTACTCTTTGTCAAATGTTCAAACAACAGGCGCTGTAGTAAACTTCAACAATACAACAGGCCAATCTACCAATGGTTATGGGAATTATTCAGGCACTCATTCAGTGAGCGCCTTTGCTGGTTATTCTTTCAACCTTAGTGTTAGCGCCAACGACACTTACTATCAGAAATTTGCAAGGGTTTGGGTAGACTGGAATAATGATTTGGATTTCGACGATGCAGGCGAAACTATGTACAGTACAGCAACGAATACCCTTGGTGTACCATTTTCTACTTCATTGGCCGTGCCTGCTGGTCAGGCCCTAGGCAACTACAAGATGCGTATTCGAATGGATATGGGTACGGCGGCTTTAGGTGGCGTTCTTAGTCCGTGTGGAGAGCTTATAAATGGAGAAACTGAGGATTATAAAATAAAAGTTATCCAACCTTACCCACCAACATTAAGCTCGGTGTCTCAACCAACTCTTTTCTGTCCTGGTGCTACTGTAACCTTAACAGGATCAAATTTTTACAATGTTGTAGGAGTTACTATTGGGGGCCAACCTGTTTTGTCTTACAATGTTGTAAATGCAACTACTATAACAGCAGTTACCAATTATGATGGCGCTGTTGTTGTTACCAACGCATTCGGCGCTAGCATCGAAGCTGTTTCTTCTTCTTTTACAGGTGCTCCTCCTTCTACCCCTGTAACATCGGTTAGTTCTTTGACGGCCTTGTATGGAGCGAGTCAAACTGTATCTATTGTTAATCCAGACCCATCACTAATATATAATTGGTACGGTTCAAGTGGCAATTCCTTAGGCACAGGAGAATCTGTAAACGTAAGCATCTGCCTCAACCAGGGTCAATTATCTGTTGTCGCAGTTAATAACTCCGCTTGCCCATCTAGCCTACCGGGTATAATTAGTGCGTCTACTCTTCCTCAAATTATTTCTTCTGAAGACGTTTTCTGTGGTGTTGGTGGAGGCGTATCATTAACTGCAACTAATTTACTTTCTTCAGTATCAATTCTCTGGGAATCTTTAACTGCAGGTGTAGTTTTATCATCTACAACAGCCAACCCAACAAGTACAACGATTGTAAATACTTCAGACTTTAGGCTAACTGTTTCTGCAACGGGCTGCCCTGATTATATAATTGTTAAAAGTATCGGTGTATATCCTTTACCTACTGCTACTGTAACTTCTTCTGTTCCCGCTGTATGTTCAGGTGCACCTGTTACAATTAACTCAGGCTTAAGTGCTGGTAATTTTTCGGTAGCACCTATAGCCATAGGAATGCAGCCAGTTCCTTCTTCTGCTGTTACACTTGTTGCTAATGGCGCAGCGGTTGTTCCACAAGCTACTGCAAGTTTAGATGATGGAGGATGGGCGGCATTGCCAATTGGATTTACATTTAATTACTTTGGAAACAACCATACTACTATTAATATCGGAACTAACGCAACATTGCATTTGGGAACATATGATGCAGCTTCATTGACTGACTTTTCTTTTACAACTTTCCCATCTCTTACAGAGCCAAAGAGTGTAATTGGTGCTGCTTGTCATGACATTAATCTTGCGAATAGTCCTGGAGCTTTAAGTGGCTCAATTAAATATTGGACACAGGGATATGCTCCAAATAGACGCTTCATTGTTCAGTACGAAAACGTAAGAGCATTTAATTCTTCTGGAGCAACCGCAAACTATACAACAAACCAAATCCATTTATTAGAAACGTTGGGCACTGTAGAGGTACACGTACTTAGCTCTAACGCAACTTATAATAAAGTTGTTGGTTTACAGGATCAAACACGAACAATTGGTGCAGTTGCTCTTGCAACTACTGCGCCAATAACAAACCAAGCTTGGCGTTTCTCTCCACCATCAGATTACTTAACAATTTGGACTGCAAATGGAGCCCAAATAGCAAACGGAGTAAACATTTTTTCACCGACGGCTTCTCAAACAATAACAACGATATATGATATTTCATATACGAATCAAACTACACTCTGCTCAAATGAGCCAAATTCAGCTCAGATAACAGTGAATATGGTTGAAGACGTTTTAATTGGTGATTTTGCCGCAACAGCTTCTGTTGCCTCAATTTGTCCAGGAATCGCAGTTCCTTTAACACACACTTATGTTGGTTCTTATAACAACTCTGGCTTATCATACCAGTGGCAATCATCCGTTGATGGTGGCACTACTTGGTCAGACATTGCAAGTGCTACACTAGCAACTTATTCTGCTGTTCAAAGTGTTGCAACGTCTTACCGTGTTCGCATTCAGGCTTGTTCGGGCACTCCAGCTTATTCTTCTCCTGTTGCAATTAGTGTTTTAGACTTTATGACCTGTTATTGTACGCCGGTTTCTTCAGGCGGTCAAGGAGTATTAATTAACCAAGTTTCACTGAGCGCAATTACAAACTTTACAAACAACTCAAGTGCTTCAAATCCTTCTGCTTCACCGTTCTATACAAACTATAGCGCTTTGCCAAATACACCTGTGGTAGAGCAAGGATCAGTTATGAATTTATCATTGACTCTTAATGAATCAGGCACTTATAATAGTGACATTGTTTCTGTCTGGATCGACTATAATCATAATGGAGTTTTTGATGCTTCAGAATGGACTCAATTTGGAACAGCAGTGCCAGCAGGCGAAACCACAACTGTTGGAATAACAATTCCTCAATCCGCTTCTTCAGGTACTACAAGGATGCGTATTCGTACGCGTGGTACGGGAAACACTAACGGGCCTACCGACGCTTGTAGCAATTTTGGTTCAGGAGAAACGGAAGATTATATGGTAAATATTATAACTCCTCTTGCTACACCAGCAACGCCTCTTGCAACTAATTTTGGTAATTGTCAATATGGCGACACTATTTCTATGGTTGGCACAGCTCCTTCAGGAGTAACATACTACTGGCAAACAACAGCAAACGGCACGAGTTTAGATAATAGTGCTAGTACGTGGATTGTATATGCTTCTGGAACATACTACATCAGAGCTTATAGAGCTGAATTTTCACAATGGTCCCCTGCATCTTCAGTTACAATAAATAATTTCCCAATAATTACACCTCCAATGGCTCCTGAAAATTTATCGGGAACGCCTTATTGTGCGGCTGTAACATTACAAGCGGCCCCAAGCACAGCTCTTGCTACGAGTTACTACTGGCAAGGAACAAATCCAATTGGAACTTCAATTGCACTTCCTGCTACAGCAACTACTACAGCAACTGCTACAGGAACATATTACATAGCAGCACGAAACGACACAACTTTCTGTTGGTCAGTAGGAACTTCAATTAGCGTTGTTGTTTATCCTGCACCAACTGGAACAGCCGTTGCTTCACAACCTGCTTCTTGTGCCTCACCAAATGGTTCTGTATCATTTAATGTTTCAGGAGCAGGAGGTTTTGCATTAGGCGCAGCAGGTGTAATTTCTTCTGATTTTAACTCTGCAACACTTCCTGCTGGCGCAACACTTGCTGGTAATAGTGCTTTATTAGTTGGTAACCAACTTCAATTAACCTCTGCGGAAAACAGCAAGACTGGTGGTATTTTAATTCCAAACCCAACGAATGCATCGTCAAACAACTATCAAATAGATTTTGATTTCATAACAACAACATCTGGTTCTTCGAGTCCAGCTGATGGTTTTAGTTATAGCTATGGTCCAAATGTTGTAGCCTTGCCTACTGGTACAGGTTCTACAGTAGCTGGAACTACCGTTGCTCCAGGTGCAACAAACCCTGAGAATGGTTCTGGTTCCGGTCTAAAAATAGCATTTGATGCCTACACTAATGAAGGAAACACAGAAGGTATTTATGCAATGTATAATGCCCCTATATATAATCAAACACCAACATCATCAGGTGTTTTAAACTACACTAATAACGTTGCATGGAGAGCTACAGCATTAGCTGGCGCAACAACTCACGTAACAGTTACAATAAATGATGCGGGCCAGTTAAGCATGTTGCTAAATGGGGCTCCTTATATAACAAATCAACAGCTTCCAGCATCCTACCTAACAGCTGATAAAGCTACTTGGAAACATGCGCTTTCTGCAAGAACCGGGGGTTTAAATCAAGGTCACTTTATTGATAACTTAAATATCCAATATGGCAACAGTAATATGTTTGAGTATTCTATAGATGATGCTACTTGGACTACTACTAATCCTATTTCTGCTGCTCCAGGCACATATAATGCTTCAGTAAGATATGCAGGTGTGGGTGGCTGTGTTGTGTCTTTAGGATCTGTAACTATTGCTCCTTTCTCAATAAATCAAGTGGCAATTTCTGCACCAGACTTGCTTGCTTGCCCAGGAGAGGTAATGACCATCAATGCTGTGGTAACTGGATTGTCAAATAACTTGACATACCAGTGGCAAAGTTCAGTTGACAATGGTGTAGTTTGGTCTGATATTGCAGGAGCTACTTCTACGAGTGTTTCTGCAGCACAAACAGCAGCCTCTTTATATCGCTTAGGTGTTTCTTATTGTACAGGTGAATATGTTTATACTTCTCCATTGAGTATTGCTATGGATTACATTGCTGAACCAACAATTACTGTTTCTTCGTCTGAATCATCAGTATGCTATGGTACTCCTGTTACTTTTACTGCAAACATAGCTAACGAAGGAACTCTTCCTTCAGCTTGTAACTACACTTTCAACATGCTTGATTCATGGGGTGATGGATGGAATGGAGCTCAAATGAGAGTAATGAATGGAACGACAGTAGTTGCCACTTTAACAGGTCCTGCTTATTCAAATCCAGAGGAAGGGTTTCTTGCACAAACAGTTTTATTGCAGGCTGGCTTAAGCTATACTTTACAATGGACTACAGCAGGTTCTTATGCTGGTGAGGTTGGAGTAAGTGTAGTTGATCCTTCAGGCACAACAATATATAACATGCCTTATCTTAGCTCGTCTTTGAGTGGCACAACCTTAACAACGCTTGCGCCAAACTGCTCATCTACACAGATTGCTTGGCAGGTGAATGGACTAGATATAGCTGGAGCTAACGCTTTAACCTACACAACTTCATCCCTAATTAATACTGATGTTGTGACAGCAAGTGTTAAAGTGCTTTTACCTTGTCTTTCAGAAACGGTAGTTTCTCTTCCTGCAGCTTTAGTTGTTGCCCCTGCTTTAATACCTACTCTAACTGTTGTTTCAAGTGCTAGTACTGTCTGTCAGGGCACTCCTGTAACTTTCACGGCTAGTGGTAGCCCTGCAAGTGTTGGAGGTCCTGCCTCATCTTGTAACTACACATTTAACTCACTAGATTCATTTGGTGATGGATGGAATGGAGCTGAAATGACAGTAATGAATGGAACTACAACAGTAGCGACCCTTGCTTTAGCTAGTGGTTCATCTGCTGCACAAACGGTTTCATTGCAATCTGGTATCAGTTATTCTTTAGTATGGAATACTGCAGGCTCATGGCCTGAAGAGGTTGGAGTAAGTGTTGTTAACTCTTCTGGAGTTACCGTTTATTCTATGGATTTTGCTAATGATGCTCTTGCTGGTACAACGCTTGCTACTTTTGCAGCAGATTGTCCTGGACCAGCAACTTACCAATGGAGATTAAATGGATCGCCAATTGCAGGAGAAACAGGCGCAACATATACTAGCTCTGCATTAAGTCCCACAGATGTTTTAACTGTTAGTTATGGCACAAATGCTCCGTGTTATTCAACAGTTCCTGTTGTGGATACTGCAATTTTAGTTGTTGTCGCAAATACGACAGTTACAACTCCAGTTACAGCAACTTATTCGTACACTTGGGCTGACAATGGGCAAACGTATACTGCATCAGGTCTTTATTCAGGAAGTGTAACAAATTGTGTAACGCAAAAATTAAACTTAACGATTCTTCAGCCAACGGTTACTTTCCAAGTAGACATGGCTCAAAGTAATGCGCCAACAGGAGCAATACCTTATGTTAATGGCCTGTACACTATGACAAACATAGGTGGATCAATCTGGTCTGCAACGGTTCCATTGCCTGGAAATACAGTTTACGAGTATAAGTTTACATACAACGTTTTAGCTGGTTCAGAAAACCTTGCGGGATCTTCTTGTGTGGTAACTAGTAATGGTAATCGTAGTGTTAGTGTTGGCACAACTAATATGGTTCTTCCATTAGTTTGTTGGAACTCTTGTTCCGCTTGCCCCGGCGGTCTTACTTTAAAGGTATTTTTAGATGGTTATTATGTGAACGGATCAAGTCCTGCAGAAATGCGAGCTGCTAGATATATCAACCTTGTGGCAGCAATTCCATCAGGATCAGGTTATGCTGCAGCACTTGCAGCACTCTCAGGCAACACACAAGATGTTGATTTAATTACTGTGCAATTACGTAGCACAACAAACACAGAGACGATACTTCATACTGCGACGCCGATGTTAAAGAAAGATGGAAGTGTGTTTTGTGTGTTCCCAGAAAGTGCTATAGGCGGATCATATTACGTTGTAGTTGACCACAGAGCATCAATGCCTTTGTGGAGCCAAAATCCTATCACGCTAACAACTTCATCTATATTAAATTTTGCTAATACCTTAGCATCTGCTTATTCAGATGGTGATGCGTTATTGACGCCAATGAAAACAATCTCTTCTGGTTTATATGGTATTTGGATGGGTGAGTTAGATCAAACTGGATATTTAGATGCATTCGATTATTCAAACTTAGAGGGAGATATTTATGAATCAGGATATCTTGGTCAATATTTATTAGACGGAGACTTAAATGGTGATTCATATGTTGACGCAACTGACTTTGCTGTATTTGATTTTAATTCTATCCGTGGACTTTATGAGCAGCGCCCTTATTAAAAGGGGCTGCTTGTTAGTTTTTGAAATCTTTTAATGATTAATTAACGGTTAATTAATGTCATTTTTACTTATTAAATTTAATTTTGTTGCTATGAAAAGTTCTACCAATATTTTATCTGCAGATATAAAAGGTTTTTTATTTAAACTTTTATTGCCCTTAGTTTTAATTTTAGGAAGTTATTCGTTGCGTTCCCAAACCACTGCTCTCCAAATGGACATGGAGTGGTTGAGTTCTACAGCAAACACTGCAGACTTCCAGATACGTTTAAAAAATACGGGCTCTTCTGCTGTTACTTTTAATGGATTAGTTATTCGTGGTGTACATGCACCAGATTTAACAACGGGAACAATAACATGGACGGCATTAAATGACAATACGCTCGAAGGATGGTTGAACTGGCCAAATACGGGAACAACCGACTTGCCGTATATATCGGGACAAAGGAAATTAAATTTCACTTCTTCTAATAACATCTTTAATAGCTTAACGGCACAGGCTATTCCGTCTGGAACTGGTGTAGTTGTGGGCACATTTAGAATAACAACAACGACAACATGGTCTCCAGATAGCGACTTCGGTTTTGCCTGGGAAATGACTTCAGGTGGTGTTGTTGGTTACGTAGATGGTGATTCTTTTGTAACTAGCATACAGCATTATGATGTAAGCGGGGGCACTATTTGTGGGCAATGTTTAACAGTAACAGCACCAAGTGCACAACCCTTAAATCAAACACCACCACCATATTCTTCTACATTGACCGGTGATGCAACTATTTGTTCAGGCGCTTCTACAAACTTAAGTGTAGCAGTAACAGGAGGTGTTTCTCCTTATACAGTAACAGTAACAGATGGAACAAATAATTATTCCGCAACCGGTGCAAGCCCAGTAAGCATTGCTGTAAGTCCAACAGCAACATCAACCTATTCTATTGTATCTGTAACAGGTGGAGGAACAGGAACAGGAAACTCAGGATCTGCAATAGTAACAGTCAATCAACCGACATTGCTTGGCTCAATTCAAGGAGCAACAACTATTTGCGCAGGTTCAACAACCACCTTATCAAATATAAATTCAGGAGGCACATGGTCATCTTCAAATACCAGTGTAGCAAGCATTAATCCTTCCAGTGGATTTGTGACAGCAAATACTTCAGGATCGACAACGATTACATACTCATATACTAACTCTAATGGATGTATTAGCAGCCCAGTAACAACAACAGTAACCGTAAATCAACCGACAACACTTTCACCAATTTCTGGAGCAACAAGTATTTGTGCAGGTTCAACAACCACTTTGTCTAATATGAATTCTGGAGGAGGAATGGGTACATGGTCATCTTCAAATACAAGTGTAGCAAACATTGGTTCTTATAGTGGAGTAGTGACAGCAAATAGTATGGGAACGTCAGGATCGACAACGATTACATACTCATATACTAACTCTAATGGATGTATTAGCAGCCCTGTAACAACAACTGTAACCGTGAATGCCCCGACAAGTCTTTCCGATATTTTTGGAGCAACGTCTATTTGCGCAGGTTCAACAACCGCTTTGTCCGTGTATCCTTCAGGAGGCTACTGGTCATCTTCAAATACCAGTGTAGCATCGATTGATATGGGAAGTGGAGTAGTGACAGCAAATAATATGGGAATGTCAGGATCGACAACGATTACATATTTTTATACTAACTCTAATGGATGTGCTAGCTCAAAAACGACAACTGTAACCGTAAATCAACCGACAAGTCTTTCCTTAATTTCTGGACCATTGTCTATTTGCGTAGGTTCAACAGCCACTTTTTCTAATATGACTTCTGGAGGCACATGGTCATCTTCAAATACCAGTGTAGCAAGCATTGATCCTTCTAGTGGAGTAGTGCCAGCAAATAGTATGGCATATACAGGATCGACAACGATTACATATTCTTATACTAATACGAATGGATGTACAAGCTCAACAACGAGAATGTTAACCGTAAATCAACCGACAACACTTTCACCAATTTCTGGAGCGTCCTCTATTTGCGCAGGTTCAACAACCACTTTGTCTAATGTGAATTTAGGAGGCACATGGTCATCTTCAAATACCAGTGTATATATTAATTACGATGGGGTAGTGACAGCATATAATTCTGCCCTCGGATCGACAACGATTACATATTCTTATACTAACATGGATGGATGTACTAGCTCAACAACGAGAATGTTAACCATCAATCAACCGACATTGCTTTCAGAAATTTCTGCACCAATGTCTATTTGCGAAGGTTCAACAGCCACATTGTCTAATTCAACTTCTGGAGGAACATGGTCATCTTCAAATACCAGTGTAGCAAGTATTAATCCTTCCAGTGGAGTTGTGACAGCAAATACTTCAGGATCGACAACGATTACATACTCATATACTAACTCTAATGGATGTATTAGCAGCCCAGTAACGAGAGACATATACGTTAATCAACCGACATCGCTTTCCCCAATTTCTGGAGAAACAACTATTTGCGCAGGTTTAACAACCACTTTGTCTAATATGAATTCAGGAGGCACATGGTCTTCTTCAAATACCAGTGTAGCAAGCATTAATCCTTCCAGTGGAGTTGTGACAGCAAATACTTCAGGATCGACAACGATTACATATTCTAAAACTAATATCAATGGATGTATTAGCTCAGTAACGACAACAGTAACAGTAACAGCAAAACCAGCAGACATTGTAACCAATGCAACTATTTGTTCAGGTGCAACTTATACATGGTCAGCAAATACAACGGGTTATACAGAAAGTCAAACAGTAACTATTACCAATGACGGCTGTACCGCAAATCAAGTATTAAACTTGACAGTAACACCAATCTCTACCAATACAACAACAGCGTCTGCAACGGTATCATATACATGGGCAAACAACAATCAAACATATTCTACCTCGGGTACCTACGCAGGAGATACTGTTAACTGTGTAGCTCAAGCATTGGATTTAACAGTTTATCCAGTAAATTATGGAGATACGATAGTTTTTGACCTAAACCAAGGAGTTTATTCGAGTGAAAATGGCGTTAATTATTTTACTTATCCTGTAAAAATAAAATCAACCTATACTGCAATTAATGCGCTTGACTTTTGGTTTAAATTTAATGAGTCTGAACTAACTTTTCATTCTAGTACTTCAACTCTTAATGGCTTAGATGTTACTTCGAACTTTAACTCAATCAATCATAATTTAAGCACAACAGCTTCTATGCCATCTATAAGCAGTACAATACCTGCAAACACAAATATAATGACATTAAAATTTATTGTTAATGGACCATGCCCAGAAGTAAATACAAATGACTTCTTTGAGTCTAACTCTCTTATTAATGGTGTTGTTTGTAGTCATAGATTTTCAACAGGATTACCACGAACAGCTCTCATTAATACAACACCAGTTACAGCTTGTGATTCTTATGCTTGGAATGGAACAACATATACTGCATCTGGATTATATACAGGGACAACAGCAAACTGTGTAACAGAGAAATTAGACTTAACAATAACATCTCAACCTACTGAACCAGCCAAAGTTAACTGTTGGGACACCTTTACTTTCAACACCACAACTTGTGAATGGGTAAATAATAATACGCCACAACCTACTCAACCAGCTAATGTTAACTGTTGGGATACCTTTACATTCAACACTACATCTTGTGCATGGGTAAATAACAATACAGCGCAACCATCTCAACCAGCCAAATTGAACTGTTGGGATACTTTTACATTCGATCCAGCAACATGCGCATGGGTAAATAACAATACGCCACAACCTACTCAACCAGCTAATGTTAACTGTTGGGATACTTTTACATTCGATCCAGCAACATGTGCATGGGTAAATAACAATACACCACAACCTACTCAACCAGCTAATGTGAACTGTTGGGATACTTTTACATTCAACGCCACAACTTGTGCATGGGTAAGTAACAATGCACTACAACCTACTGAACCAGCTAAAGTGAACTGTTGGGATACTTTTACATTCGATCCAGCAACATGTGCATGGGTAAATAATAATACGCCACAACCTACTCAACCAGCTAATGTTAACTGTTGGGATACCTTTACATTCAACACTACATCTTGTGCTTGGGTAAATAACAATACACCACAACCTACTCAACCAGCTAATGTTAACTGTTGGGATACTTTTACATTCAACACCACATCTTGTGCTTGGGTAAATAACAATACACCACAACCTACTCAACCAGCTAATGTTAACTGTTGGGATACTTTTACATTCAACACTACATCTTGTGCATGGGTAAGTAACAATGCACTACAACCTACTGAACCAGCTAAAGTGAACTGTTGGGATACTTTTACATTCGATCCAGCAACATGTGCATGGGTAAATAATAATACGCCACAACCTACTCAACCAGCTATTGTTAACTGTTGGGACACTTTTACATTCAACACCACAACTTGCGCTTGGGTTAACCTTGCAACACAACCTACTGAACCAGCTAAAGTGAACTGTTGGGATACTTTTACATTCAACACCTCAACTTGTGTTTGGGATAATAATAATACACCACAACCTACTCAACCAGCTAATGTTAACTGTTGGGATACCTTTACTTTCAACACCACAACTTGTGCATGGGTAAATAACAATACACCACAAACAGTAAACACAACAACAGTTTCAGGACAAACAGGTTCTTATACCTGGGCAAACAACGGCCAAACATATAATACTTCTGGTACTTACACGGGCACCGATGTAAATTGTGTTGCTCAAGTATTGATTTTAACAATAAATGCATCACTTAGAATGGACATGGAGTGGTTGAGTTCTGGTATAAATACTGCAGACTTCCAGATACGTTTAACAAATACTGGTACAACACCTGTTAAATTAAACTCTTTGATTATTCGTGGTGTACATGCCGCAGGCATAACAACGGGAGCAATAACATGGAAGGCATTGAATGATAATACACTTCCAGGATGGTTAAACTGGCCAAATACTGGATCAACTAATTTGCCGTACATTCCATCTCAAAGAAAATTAAACTTTTCATCAAGCACGGGAATCTTTAATTCAACTACTGCTCAGCCAATCCCATCAGGTTCAGGTGTAGTTGTGGGTACATTTAGACTTTCCACAACAACAAACTGGCTTCCAAACAGTGACTTTGGTTTTGTATGGGAAACGACATCAGGTGGAATCGTGGGCTATGCAGGTACCGCAACTACAGTTACAAATATCCAGCATTATGGCACAGTTACTACAGCATCGACTTGCGCCTCATGTTTAGCAGTAACAGCATCAACTCTACAGCCATTAAACCCAATCATCGCACCAACTGCCGTGTTGAGTGGTTCTGCGGCTATTTGCCCAGGCGCCTCTACAAACTTAAGTGTAGCAGTAACAAATGGTCAAGCGCCCTATACAGTAACAGTAACAGACGGCACAAATAATTATATTGCCACAAGCTCAACAAGTCCATTAATTATAGCAGTAAGCCCAAGTGCATTATCTACTACTTATACTATTTCATCTTTATTTGCCGGTATTCCGGCGAATACCCTAGTTGGATCGGGTTCAGCAACAGTAACAATACAACAAGATACAACGACAGTGACAGGTGTTAATAACTCATACACTTGGGCAAACAACGGCCAAACATATACAGCTACTGGAATTTACACAGGAACTGTGGCTAACTGCGCATATCAAGTATTGAATTTAACAATCAATCCTAAACTTAAAATGGACATGGAGTGGTTGAGTTCTACAGCAAACACTGCAGACTTTCAGATACGTTTAACAAATACTGGAGCAACACCTGTTAAATTTAACGCTTTGATTATTCGTGGTGTACATGCTCTATCCCCAAGTATAACAACGGGAGCAATAACATGGAAGGCATTGAATGATAATGCGCTTCCAGGATGGTTGGCTTGGCCACAAACGGGAACAACCAACTTACCTATTATTACAGCTCAAAGAAAATTAAACTTTTCATCAAGCACGGGAATTTTTTCTTCGGCGACTGCTCAGCCAATCCCATCAGATACAGGTGTAGTTGTGGGGACATTTAGAGTGTCCACAACAACAAGCTGGGTGCCTAACAGTGACTTTGGTTTTCTTTGGGAAACGACAACAGGTGGAATTGTGGGCTATGTAAATAACGCAACTACAGTTACCAACTTCCAACATTATGGCAGCGCATCTACAGCAACCACTTGCGCCTCATGTTTAACAGTAACAGCATCAAGTGCACAGCCACTAAATCCAATTACCACACCAATAGCAACTTTGAGTGGATCTGCAACTATTTGCGCAGGGACCTCTACAAACTTAAGTGTAGCTGTAACAGGCGGTCAAGCACCTTATACAGTAACAGTTACAGATGGCACAAATAATTATTCTGCAACTGGTGCAAGCCCATTAAGCATAGCTGTAAGCCCAAGTGCAACTGCAACGTATTCAATCTCATCTATAACAGGAGGAATTACCGGAACCGGTTCAGGCACAGCAATAGTAACAATAACTCCTCTTACAACAACAGGAAGTGTAACAACATCAATTTGTGAAGGAGAATCGTATGTTTGGCCTTTGCCAAATGGAACAGGATTAACGTATACAACAGCTCAAGCTGGTATTACTAATGTTGTTGGATGTAATACGGCTACATTAACCTTGACTATAAACACACCAACTTTATGGTATGCTGATGCTGATAATGATGGTTTTGGAGACCAAGCGATTTCTCAATCTGCTTGTATTAATCCATCAGGTTATGTGTCTAATAGTTCTGATTGCGATCCTGCAGATGGAACTAAATGGCAATTTGCTACTTTCTTCGTAGATGCAGATGCAGATGGATATACTAATGGAACTGCTTCTGTTTGTTCAGGAGCTGGAGCACCAGTAGGCTACTCAGCTACTAATTCAGGCTCTGATTGTAATGATAACAACAATTTAGTTTGGCAATCAAATACTTTGTATGCAGATGCAGACGGCGATACTTATACTTTAGGAACAGGAACAATTACTTGTTATGGCGCTACTTTACCAGCGGGAACGACCTTAATACAAAACGGTACTGATTGTAACGATTCAGATGCTACTATGAATGCTACTTATTCATTCTACGCTGATACAGATGGAGATGGATATGGCGCAGGCAGCTTAGTTTCATTATGTGCGGTTAATAGTGCTACGCCTCCATCTGGTTATGTAACAAACAATACTGACTGTGCCCCTGCAGATGGAACTAAATGGCAATTTGCTACTTTCTTTGTAGATGCTGATGCTGATGGATATACTAATGGATCCGCTTCTGTTTGTTCAGGAGCTGGAGCACCAGCAGGCTACTCAGCTACTAATTCTGGCACTGACTGTGACGATAGCAATAATTCAGTTTGGCAATCAAATACTTTGTATACAGATGCAGACGGCGATACTTATACTGTAGGAACAGGAACAATTACTTGTTATGGCTCTACTTTACCAGCTGGAACGACCTTAACACAAAACGATACTGACTGTGACGATAGCAATAATTCAGTTTGGCAATCAAATACTTTGTATACAGATGCAGACGGCGATACTTATACTGTAGGAACAGGAACAATTACTTGTTATGGCGCTACTTTACCAGCTGGAACGACCTTAACACAAAACGGAACTGATTGTAACGATAATGCTTATAGCGAGACTAACACTTGTGGTGGTGGATCAGTAGTGAACTTGACGATGTTTATCGAAGGTTATTACTTAGGTGGCAATACGATGAATTCGGTTAAATTTAACCAAGATGGCGTTTCTCCTACAACGGATGTTGAAGACATTACAGTGAATTTACATGATGCAACAACTTACGCTTTGCTTTATACTGCTGTTGGCACATTGCATACGGATGGCCATCTTTCTGTAACCTTTAATACTGCTGCAGCAGGATCATATTATGTCGCAGTAAAGGGTGTGAATGTAGTTGAAACTTGGAGTGCTGATCCGCAAGCCATTGGAACAACGCCACTGAACTATGATTTTTCTAGCGCTGCTACTCAAGCTTATGGAAGTAATATGCGAGATGATGATTTAGCTACAGGAGTTTATTTGATGTATCAGGGAGATATCAACCAAGATGGCGGAGTCGACAACTCTGATGGAGACCCATTGTTTATAGACATCGAGAACTTTAACTATGGTGAGTTGGCTACAGATCTTACCGGAGATGGAGGGGTAGATAATTCGGATGCTGATATCTTATTACGTAATTCTGATAATTTCATCTACTCGAATCACCCTTAAAACAATTTAATAATCACTTAATTTTTTAAATATGAGAATGTTTTTTATCCCTAGTATCAAGAAAGCCTTACTTTTTTGCTTATTGCTCTCTTCATTTACATCTGAGGCACAAACACAATTTACCTTTGCCCTAGCTAATCAAGCTTCGACTAGTAATACTTTTGAGTTTGACCTTATGATCACCGTTCCGTCAGGAGGAAGAAGAATCTACGGTCTGTCTGCCGGAGTTAACTTCAACGCCTCAATTTTAAACGGCGGTACTCCATGTACTACTAATAATTGTGGGTCTTATTCTATAGTGGCAGGGACAACAGCTACGGAGTTGACTGCAAATGGTGGTTTGAACCCCCCTAGTCTTGCATATACCAGTGCGTCCAGTCACTTAAGATTTATCCAATCGACCAAGGCCGCTTCGTTGGTTGATCTTGCTGCGGGGACCTATCGAATAGCTAGATTTAAGTTTACTAACACTGCAAACTGGACTACCAATAGTAATGCTAATCTTTGGTTATCGCCAATTGGAGGTTCTGTCACAAATACTTCTGTTTCGCAAGCTGCCTTTGGTGGTGGCACTATCGTGACACTGACTACGGTCACTACTCCTGCGGTAATCCTTACTAATACCAGTACGAGCACGTTTTCAATTCCTTTGAACGCTGCTCCAACCTGTCCTACTGAAGCTACTGCTAGCAGTTTTGTAGCAGAATCACCATGTGCTGGTGCCGCTAATGGAAGTGCATTAATAACACTTACCGGAGCACCAAGTGCTACTTCAGCAGTAACTTATTCTGTTGATGGTGGAGCTACACAAAATGCTACTTTATCAGCAAGTGCTTTTACAGTTTCAGGTTTATCTGCTGGATCTCACGTTGTGGCTGTTACCTACCCTACTTGTACGGCTGTTTCAACTTCTTCTTTTACAATCGGAGCAGGTGATCCTGCAACAACAATAGGAACTGAGTCACAGACAGTTTGTGGAACTTCTTACACTTGGCCAACAAGTGGTGCTACGTATAACTCTTCTGGATCTTACACACATGTTGTAGGATGTAACACAGCAACGTTGAACTTAACATTAACGCCTCCAACAACAACAGGAAGTGAGTCACAGACAGTTTGTGGAACTTCTTACACTTGGCCAACAAGTGGTGCTACGTATAACGCTTCTGGATCTTACACACATGTTATAGGATGTAACACTGCAACCTTAACATTGACCTTGACACCAAGCACAACAACAGGAAGTGAGTCACAGACAGTTTGTGGAACTTCTTACACTTGGCCAACAAGTGGCCTTACGTATAATTCTTCTGGATCTTATACACATGTTGTAGGATGTAACACAGCAACATTGACATTGACATTGACACCAAGTACAACAACAGGAAGTGAGTCACAGACAGTTTGTGGAACTTCTTACACTTGGCCAACAAGTGGCCTTACGTATAACTCTTCAGGATCTTATACACATGTTGTAGGATGTAACACAGCAACCTTAACATTGACATTGACACCAACTACAACAACAGGAAGTGAGTCACAGGCAGTTTGTGGAACTTCTTACACTTGGCCAACAAGTGGCCTTACGTATAATTCTTCTGGATCTTATACACATGTTGTAGGATGTAACACAGCAACATTGACATTGACTTTGACACCAAGTTCTACAAACACAACAACAATTTCAGCTTCTGGGACTTATACATGGGCAAACAATGGTCAAACATATTCTGCTTCGGGTACTTACACAGGAAATGTAGTTAACTGTGTAATTCAAGTATTGGACTTAACAATTACGCCTGTACAATCAGGTGTTTTGAGTCTAAAGGTTTATTTAGAAGGGTATTACTTATCAGCTGGTCAAATGCGAAGCGCCTTAGTTAATTCAGGAGTAGGTACAAATAATGCAATTTCTGACACAATTAAGGTTCAGTTGCGTTCTCAATCTTCACCAAATGCATCCGTTTTAAGCACAAATGTTTTATTGTCAACAAATGGAACGGCAAGTATTTCTATACCTCCATCTTTAATCGGCGGAAATTATTATATTGCAGTTTATCACAGAAATTCACTAGAAACATGGTCTTCTATCCCTATAGCAATTACGGCTAATACAGATTTTGATTTCACTACTTCTAGTTCACAAGCTTATGGTGCTGCTTCTATGAAGCAGGTTGAGGCTGGTGTTTGGGCCCTTTATAGTGGAGACCACAATCAAGATGGTGCTATTACTCCTTCTGATTTAGGTTCTGTTGCTACAGAAGCTTCTTTATTCTCATTTGGCTACATTAAAACTGACTTAACAGGTGATGGAGCAATTGATGGTTTTGATTTAGGATTAGCAGACAATAATTCACATGCTTTATTAGTTTCTTCCCACCCATAATTTACTAGCATTTAGGATTTATGAAAATAAAAATTCATATAAGAGAGTTTTTATTGTTAGTATGTATAATGCTAATGGTAAGTACAGTTCGGGCTCAAAGCCCTAGCTATAAGATGTCTATTGCAAACGATATTCTTGTTTCTCCAAGTGTATATGAATTTGATTGGTATGTAAAACAGACAGGAACAACACCATTTGAGTTAGCGAGTGTTCAGATGGGTCTAGGTTTTGATGTTTCTATTTTAAACGGTGGAACTGCAACTGCAACATTAATTTCAG
>Ga0209358_10000050_pt1 | contig 100641 bp, 79 predicted proteins | sample LauGreFa1BDMLBSN_2_FD_187574 | JGI IMG/M metagenome (GOLD analysis project Ga0209358, IMG submission 187574) | Freshwater lake microbial communities from Lake Michigan, USA - Fa13.BD.MLB.SN (SPAdes) (version 2) | ecosystem: Environmental > Aquatic > Freshwater > Lake | place: Lake Michigan... | reverse complement strand
GCTTGGCACCCGGGTATTATAAACCTAAAGTACATGAGTGAGCTACTAGGCATTCCTGTAGTCACACACGGTCTCTGGCATGCTGGTAGTTACGACCCACAAGACTTCTTAGGTCGTCTTGTTGGCAATAAACCTTGGGTTAGACACGCAGAAAAAAGTTTCTTTGCAGCATTTGATCACAACTACTTTGCTACAAAATTTCATATTGATATGTTTCATCATAATTTACTTAATGATGGCCTTGTTGAAAATCCGTGGGAAGAAGAAGATAAAGCAGACATGCTAGAGTCTAGCAAATATGTACGCACAGGCTGGCCTATGGAGTATATGGACGATACGCTAACAACATATAAGAATATGCCTAAGCGCAACCTTATATTGTTTCCACACCGCATCGCACCCGAGAAGCAAGTTGAGATCTTTCGAGATCTAAAAGAACATCTACCACAGTATGAATTTATTGTGTGTCAGGATCAACAGCTAACAAAGAATGAATATCATAATTTGTTAGGCGAGGCTAAAATTGTGTTTAGTGCCAACTTACAAGAGACACTTGGTATTTCTTGTTATGAAGGCGCGGTAGTGGATGCAATACCTATGGTCCCAGACCGACTTAGTTACACAGAAATGTATTACGAAAACTTCAAGTATCCAAGTACATGGACTGAAGATTTCGCATCTTACGAAGCAGCAAGACCGTTGCTATGTAGTAAGATAATACAGTTTATGGAAAACTATACAAAGTTTATCCCAACTGTACGCAAACAAGCAAGGGATTTACATGAGCATTTCTTCAGCGCAACCAACCTCCTCGATAACATCAGATGATATTATTAGTATAGATTTATCTTCTATTACTACAACATTAGATACTAGTTCCTTTGGAAACATAACACTTAATTCTAGTGGTTCTAGTAGTTCAGGTTATTATATTGGTGGCGGCAACTACGGTGCCGGCGGCATGGGAGGTAGTAGCGGCACATTTACTATCAGTACAGGTGGTATTTCAACTGTTCAAATTGGGCCGCTATCAGTAGGTGACATATCTATACAATTTCCAGAGGAATGGAAAGATTGTTTTCCCGACTGGCAAAGAATACAAAAAATGTGCGACACGTATCCAGGATTAAAAATTGCTTTTGAAAAATTCAAAACTACCTATAATCTTGTCAAAGACGATTACGATGCGCCACCAGAAAAGAGAATTAAACCCTAATGGCTTCATATTCTATTAACAATATACCCTATACTCCAACTACTGGATCAACACTATCATATACAAACGGTGTTACAGCGTCTTGGGTACAACCAAATAATAACTTTGTGAGCAATAATGGTAAAGCAGTTATGACTATTCCAGCAGATAAACAAGAAGTGGTTTTGGAAAAAGATGCTGCATTAGTAGTAAAAGGCACTGTAAAAATAAATGGTATTGACTTAGAAGAACGGTTAAAAACAATTGAAAGAGTCTTGGCAATTCCTGAAAGAGATGCTACAATGGAAGCTAAGTATCCTAGTTTAAAAAAGAAGTTTGATGAATATATCAATACTTTGGAAAAGTATAGAACATTCGAAAGAATTAAAGGAGATAACGAATGAGAGAATTACACCCTGACATTGCAAATACAGCAAAAGAAATGGTTATTAAAGAAAGTGAAGGATTTAGACTTCGCATGGAAAAGTGGGAAGCTATTAGTCCTAAAGGACTGTTTGCTATAGACCTTATTCAGGAAAGTCTAAAAGAAGATGGTACTGTTGCCTATTCTAGCACATACAACTTTAATATGACTAAAGAAGAACTTCAAGCTCTTGCTCACGGACTAACTGCATGAAGAAAGTCTATTATAGCTGGGATCAAATTGAAGGAGCATGTTTAGATATCGCTCGCCAAATGTCAGCACACGATTGGAAGCCTGATTATATTGTAGGTATTACCCGCGGTGGATTGATTCCGGCTAACTTGCTAAGTCAATATACTGGTATTAAGATGTACACTCTTAATGTTAGTTTACGTGACGGTGACGGTGGTGAAAGTAACTTGTGGATGGCCGAAGATGCGCTTGGTGTAGTTCCTACAGACCGTAGAAAAGACTTTGGCGGACATAAGCATGTAGAAAAACTTAAAAAGAAAATACTTATTGTAGACGACATCAATGATAGCGGTGCTACAATTAATTGGATCAAGCAAGACTGGCCTAGTGGATGTTTTCCAGATAGTGAAGAATGGAAACATATTTGGGGTGACAATGTTCGGTTTGCTTGTTTAACACATAACTATGGAAGTCAAGTTAAAGACCTTGACTATCATGTATGGACAGTGGATAAACGCGAAGAAGATTGCTGGTTAGTTTATCCTTGGGAGGAATTTTGGTTATGATTAAAACTATTTTAAAATTAATTATTGGAATTATACTTGTTGTTGGTGTTATTCTTGTTGGACCTTTACTTGGTATTTGGTCACTCAACACACTATTTCCTGTATTAAACATTCCATATACTTGGCAGACTTGGGCTGCGTTTTTATTCTTGTTTGGTAGCGTAACAGGACTACGTTTTGGATCAAAGAAATGAGTTTAACTGTACAAGCCCTAAGGGAAAAAATTGCCAAAGTTGAAGTTGATATGCAAGAACTTCGCTCAACAGGCGATGCTAGTAGAAAGTTCGAAGTACTAAGCGAATATAAAGCCTATTTAGAAGACGAGCTAAGAGTATTGCAAGATGAAGAACGCAGATCAAAAACATAAAGTCTTTGGAAGAGAGTTCTTGTACCCAGACCCTAAAAAGACTATACGGATACCTTGGGACAATCAACGAGAGCATTGGTGGAACGAAACTTGTGCCGATATCATGCAAGTGTTTGGGTTGCCTGGGGACAGATATACAAGTCACCCGACACCAGACTATATGGATTTCCATTTTAACTCACAAAAGGATGCGGACTTATGCAAGATTCTAATAAGCGAGAAAATATAGAAATAACACTAGTAATCGTTGGATTTATAATTGCATTCCTTATCATGTTTTTTGTATTTCCAAAACAACAAGGAAGGGCATACGACTGTGGCATGGCCGAATGGCATCCAGATATACCAAATAAAGTTAAAGAAGAATGCAGAAGAATTCGAGCAGAAAACTTTAAAGAAAATTTGCAAAAACCTAAATAATAGTGTATAATACACAAATATGGCGATCCCCCGCCTTAACTCGGAGAATACGAATTGACAGCAAAATTTAAACCAGATCCTGTACTTAATACAGAGATTGACAAAACATTTGTAAAAGACGAATATGAACCACTAGGAAAACCGGTTTATATTAAAAAAGAAACAGCACTAGACGCAATGGCAGGCGATGGCGGATATAAAGAAGCATATCTAGCAGATGTCATTCGTTTTAAAATGAAGCGCGACAACAAGCGATATTGGGCAGGAGACAATATCAGCGATTATGTTTCTGAAGAAGATAAAACAAAACTCATTGACGAAGCAACAGAAGCGTTTGAACTAGTTCTTGATCGTTTGCTAATTGATCGAGAGAATGATCCCAATAGTAAAGGTACAGCCAAGCGCCTTGCTAAAATGTACTACAATGAAATAATGGCAGGAAGATATGACCCAGCACCAGACGCAACAGCATTTCCAAACGACTCGCAGGACCGCTATGAAGGTATGCTCGTGGTTCGCAGTGAACTTCGTAGTATGTGTAGCCATCATCATCAACCCGTTGTTGGGGTTGCTTATATTGGTATCATTGCGGCAGAAAAACTAATCGGCTTATCTAAGTACACCCGCATTGCACAATGGTGTGCCAGACGTGGAACTCTCCAGGAGGAACTTGCTAATGATATCGCTCGGGAAATCGAAAGAGCTACAGGAGCCAAAGACTTAGGCGTTTATATTCAAGCAACACATGGCTGTTGCGAGAACAGAGGTATTATGGCACATAGTAGTTTAACACAGACTACAGTATTGCGTGGTGCATTTAAGGACGACCACGGTACAAAGAAAGAATTCTTTGATAACATTAAAATGCAACAGGAGTTTGCCCCAAGATGACAACTGCACACGACTTAACAAAACAACTTATCGACCGCGCTAAGAATCTTCAAGAGTTTGTGGTCCAAAGAGAATTTGATCATATTCCAACAGGAGTTGTCAAATTTGATATACAACACACACAAGGAGAACTTGCCCGTATCTTTGTTCATGCTTTAACACAGCAAGAAGCAGAAGAAATGGTAGACGAGTGGTTTAACGATGAGTGATGAAAAATTAGTAAACACTTACAACGAATTTATGGTACTAACAGATAAACTGTTAGGCGAAGATGTCAAAGCGATTGAAATTGCACCTATCCTAATTAAACTAGGATTAGAGATTTATAAAACTGTTATGTTGCCTGAAGATTATGACAGAATGGTTGATTTTATTTCTGATCACAGAGACGAGATAAACGACTTGTCAGATTTTTTACCGGAGCTACATTAATGAAAGCACAAGCACCAGCAGAAGGTATTCTAAAACGTAGCGACTTTGGTGATACCAAATACTATCAAGTTGTTTGTGGTTGCGGTCAAGAATATCACGATCACAATGTAGAAGTCGAATCCAGTGAGACTGGCATCAATGTAAACATTTACGCAACTGCTAAAACTGATTACTGGTCCGAACTAGTTGAAAAACGTTACGATATCGACAGTCCTTATTTGCAGGAATTAGACTGGTTCTTTAAAGACTTGATTAACGGCTTTTGGACTCGTTTAAAAGTTACTTGGCAACTCTGGACTACTGGTGTAGTAAGAGTTGAAACAACTATTGCTATGTCAGAGCAACAAGCTCTTAACTATGCAAAGACTTTGGAAAATGCAGTTGAAGATGTTAAGCATTTTAGAAACGAACGTAAATGGAAGGGCGATTTACAAAATCGCATTGCCGAGAAACTAGCAAAGGAAGGTGATTGTGTCTAAACAACAAGAAATCATGGACATACTTCAAGAAGAGTGTGGAGAACTAATTGTTGCAGTTAGTAAAGTTCGCAGGTTTGGCCTTTTCAATGCATACAAAGACGGTGGCACTCAAAAAGAACACTTGACTCAAGAAGCAGGTGATGTTATGCTAATGATTCAACTTCTGGTAGATCATGGTGTATTAGACGAAAATGAACTTAAAGAGGCAAGTGAGCGTAAAGCAACAAAATTAAAAGTGTGGTCAAAGATATATGAGTAAAATTAAAATTGCAGAGCTGTTCTACAGCATACAAGGCGAAGGACGCTACATGGGTGTACCGTCCGTTTTCTTACGAACATTTGGTTGTAACTTTAAGTGTGCTGGATTTGGCATGCCTAAAGGTCAACTAAGTACAGAGGTCGAAGCTATTGCTTCTAAAATTTCAGAATTTAAAAAGTATGAAGAACTTCCATTGGTTTCTACTGGTTGCGATAGTTATGCTTCTTGGGACCCACGTTTTAAGGACCTTAGTCCTATGCTTACAACAGACGCAATTACCGACAGAATCATGGAGATACTGCCCTTCAACGAATGGCAAGAAGAGCACTTAGTAATTACAGGAGGAGAGCCGTTACTAGGTTGGCAACGCAGTTATGAAGATTTAATTAGCAATCCTAAAATGCGAGGATTAAAAGAGATTACATTTGAAACAAACGGTACTCAAGAACTACAAAAGAGTTTTAAAGACTTTTTAATTGCTTGGCAACAGCCTCCGTTGGGCATGCCTAAAACACACGAAGTTACCTTTAGTGTTAGTGCTAAGTTAAGTTGTTCAGGAGAAGCAAGACACGAAGCTATTCGTCCAGATATTGTTTGTTCATACGAAGAAGTTGGTTACACATATCTTAAGTTTGTAGTAGCAACAGAGGAAGATGCGGAGGAAGCAATTGAAACAGCAGACATTTATAGAGCTGAAGGATTTACAGGACCCGTATATCTTATGCCAGTTGGCGGGGTGGAGTCTGTTTATACTCTTAATAATCGTCGTGTAGCAGAACTAGCAATGAAAAACGGTTTACGATACAGCGATAGACTACAAGTTCCATTATTTAAAAATGAGTGGGGAACTTGATGGAAGACATTAGATTAAAAGATTTAATCTATATTGTTAAGGGAGCATTGTCTAAAGAACAATGTGAAATGTTAATCAATGAGTATGAAGATCGTTCCAACTCTGCTGTAAAAGAAAGTTGTATTCATGCTGTGACAAATCAGATGACAACATCTACTTTCAAAAGAGTAGAATTACATCCTGATACAGATACATTCAATATAGTACACAACAAAATAAACGATATCATAGACAAATGGATCGATTACCTTGATCAGTTTAAAGCATTCCACCCGCCGGCCTTAAAAAAATTTTTAAGATTTTCCCACATGCATCGACTTATGAAATACGAAGTTGGAGGTTGGATACATCCCCATGTAGATTGGGAAGAAATGATTCATGCAAGTTGTACTATTGCTCTGAATGACGATTACGAAGGCGGCGAATTTAGATTTTGGAACGGCAGACATACTGTAGAATTAAAACAAGGTGATGCTATGATTTTTCCAGCAGATCCTTTTTGGGTGCATGAAGTTACTGAAATCACAAAAGGTGCTAGATACAGCACAAATACATTTATTCAAGCACTACCGTTATTAGAAAGAGAACGGATGAATCAAATTATATGGGATATGGGTCTAATGAAACACCCATACTTATACCAACACGTTTTAGGAGAGGACAATGAAAGAATGGTTCAAAAAAATTACGGGAATTAAAAAGTTAGAAGAAGAAAAACAACGAGCAGAAGCAGAAAAGGAAGAAGCACTTGCTCGAGCACAAGCAGCACGAGAGCAAGAAGAACTTGCTAAACTTTCTCCTAAAGAACGTGCTACTAAAAAAGGAGAACCGTGGGTTGCAGTATTAGATACAAAAGTAAACAAAGATAATGTACGCAACGGATTCTTTGAATTAGATTGGAATGATCATTTTATTACAGAACTTAAAAAGTCAGGTTACGGTTACGAAGGCGATCCAGAGGAAGAAATCGTTGACCGCTGGTTTAGGGACCTTGCAGCAAACATGTTAGCCGAAGCAGGACAAGATCCTAGCAGACACAATGCTGGTTATATAAATGTAACTAAACTTTCAGACGGTAAAGCAGTTGTAGAATGAAAATTATAGAAAAAAACGAATACATCGATTTGTATAATTGGTCGTCTTTAATTACAGAAGAAGATAACCAGCAAATGAAAAGTATTGTAACAGATATTGTAAGGTCTGGAAATTATTTTACAAACAGTCCAAAGTTCCAAACCAAACAAAATTTATTTGCAAGAGACGAAAAAGTATTTTTAAAAATGAGACAAAGTTTCATTTACAGTTGTTTCATGTATTTGGAAAAAGAAGTCAAAATTAAAAATATCATGAGTTGGTCTTTTATGACCAACAGCGAAACTGCTGAGAACAGAAATGATTTTTGGCATAATCATCATATTAGCGACAATAACGGAACTACAAATACTCTAAGCGGACTATGGTACATTTATATACCAAATGTAGAAAATAGAGATGCTGCAGGAACTGAATTCTCCGAAAACCCTGCGCCCAATTTTGAAAAAACATACTTCCTAAAACCAAACCATTTGACATGGAGCATATATCCTAGTAAACTATGGCATAGACCCGGTATTTGCGATACACAAGAATATCGATTTGTTTTTGCTGCAGACATGGAATATTACCTATGACATACATTTTGGTTGATACAGCCAATACATTCTTTCGTGCTAGACACGTAGTTCAAGGTTCTAGCGATATCAAACTTGGTATGGCTTTTCATATTACCTTTAATAGTATTAAGAAAGCATGGAATGATTTTGAGGGGAAACATGTAGTGTTCTGCCTCGAAGGTCGTTCGTGGCGCAAGGACTTCTACGAACCATATAAGCGCAATCGCCAAGAAACTCGTGCGGCTATGACACAAAGAGAACAAGATGAAGATAAATTGTTCTGGGAAGCATTTGACGAATTCAAAACTTTCATTGCTGAAAAAACTAATTGCACAGTCTTGCATCACCCCCAACTAGAAGCAGACGATTTAATTGCGGGTTTTATTCAGAATCATCCTAAAGACAAACATGTTATTATTTCAACAGACAGCGATTTCTATCAGCTCATCGCACCAAACGTGAGCCAGTATAACGGTGTCCAAGAACATCATATTACACATGAAGGAATCTTTGATGCCAAAGGCAAAGTCGTTGTTGACAAGAAAACAAAAGAACCTAAAGAAGTGCCTAATCCAGAATGGTTACTCTTTGAAAAATGTATGCGTGGTGATACCAGTGATAATGTCTTCTCGGCGTATCCAGGTGTGCGTGTTAAAGGCACTAAAAACAAAGTGGGTCTTACTGAAGCGTTCGAAGATCGTAAAAGCAAAGGATTTGCGTGGAACAATCTCATGCTGCAGAGATGGGTTGACCACGAAGGAAAAGAACACAGAGTTCTGGAAGACTATGAGAGAAATCGGAGACTGATTGATTTAGCACATCAGCCCGATGATATTAAAGAACTTATTAAGAAAACAATCGAAGTTGATTGTGTTGCTAAAGATATTACACAAGTTGGTATAAGACTATTAAAGTTTTGTAATAACTGGGATATGAAAAAAGTTGCTGATAACGTTCAGCAATATGCAGAACCTTTCCAAGCAAAGTACCCCAAGGAGAATTAATATGGCATGGCCCAATGGACCCAAAGACACTGATGTGACACCAGAACCAGTAAAAACTACTGTATGGAAAGTTTCACCGTACTATAAAAAATCATGCGAAGAGCACGAACAATATACCAAGGACGGTATGACTATTATACGCAAAACTGGTTTCCGGGGTGCTAGTTTTTTTGTCTATACTAACGACGGCAAACCCCCAGAGTTTGAATTTGACTTTGTGCCAGGTGGTGACGGTAATAAAGACAGCATCAATATGTATAGCTGTTATACTAATAATATCGAGAGTACTGAGCTCGAAAGTATGTGGGATGGTTGCTGGGAAGATATCGAATACCCCGAGGAAATGGACGAAGAAGAACAAGAGCGTTTAGCAGAACTTATTGAAGAAGAGGGTGATGTTTATGATGTTCTTGAAAACCAAGAAGGCTGGATGCTAGACGAAACAGAAGCGTGGATCTGGGGGCCAATTCTTATCGAGGACGAAGAAGGTAATAAAGTTCGTATTATTTGTGCAGACGAAGACGGAAATATAATTGATTACAAGGACGAATAATGGAAAAATTGTATCGTATTACTCCCTTAGAAAAGAAAAGCGTTGAGTATTTTGTTGATGTGTTTGAACGTATGCCCGATGGTACCATACGTGGTTTTGACGTTACAGAAATATGGCGTTGGGGTCAAGCATTTCGTCCAGAAGATGAACCTGTTTGGGAGTTTGAAACTGATCGTGTTCACTGTCGTCCAGAAGTAGGATGGGGTTGCGAACTTGACGACCTTATCTCAGTTTATGTAAACTTTAGCGATGGATTCACCGACGAAGAAAAAGAAGAAATTGAAGCTATACTCCGAGGCGAAAAAGAAGACGAAGATGGCCGCTGGGGAACAGCATGGATTTACGACGGAGATCATAAATGGGAAGTCGAAGATGATCATGTGGCAATTCTAGGGCCTGTAAAAATTGACCTAGTGGATGCACATGGTTACGGTGATACTGCTATTTTAGAAGAGAACGTGGAGCCTTACAATGAATAAATGTAAAACCTGCGGTGAAGAAATTAAAACTAATTGTGACTGGATGCAAGGTCGGTGTCCACATCGTACACCTATGCTAACAGACTATCATTTTAGATACTATAACTTGGCACAGTGGATCAAGGGCGTTTTTAAGAGATAAATATATACGTACATTACTAAGATGCCTTAGGGGTCTAGTAAAAGGAGACAATAATGACAGAGATACATGCAAAACCAATTGTAGACGGCAAGTTCTGGATAGTAGAACAGAACGGCGAAAAAATTGCTACACTACATAAAAAAGAAAATAATAAATTTATTTTGTCGAGTACAAACGGCGAAATGATGTTTAATAAAAAAGAAGACCTCACTCGTGAATTTGGTAAAGAGTTTTTTCTAAAGAACGAAAAAATTAAAGTTACTACTACACAACCAAACGAATGTCACGGTTATCCTACAAGTTGTAAACCATACAATCCAATGTACGATGTACAAAGACGACTGCCGCTGTTTACTAAATCCAATGCAAGTAAGAGTTTATACTGTGCAGGATATTATATCATTAAATTTGATAAAGGCTGGGTTAAGAGTCATTGTCCAAAACTTATTACTGTTGAACGTTATCCTTACAAAGGACCGTTTAAAACAGAACTTGAAATGAAACAGGTACTGGCTAATGCAAAATCAAATTAATCTAACTCCTATTACTCAGTTTATACAGCAGGTACGTAGTGCTGAACAAACACAAAGTAAAGAAGTAAAAATAAGTATTCAACAGGCAAGAATGCTCATTTTAGCACTAGCAGAGTGTATGGATAAACTCAATCAAAATCACGATATGCTTTTAAATGAGTTAAAACGCAGTTTTGATACTGAAATTATAAGTGTTTCTATGGACGGTGGTGGCTTCGAAGATAAGAAGTAAGAGATAAATATATGCGTACTTATCTAGAGACGCATATAATGAGTAGACCAAAACCTAAAGTTTTATTAGAACATACTAATAAAAAAACATACAAATCAGAACAGGTACTTGAAGCCGATGCTATTTGGGCTGTGTTTTATCGCGGCCAACCTTTTAACCTCAAAAGTTTTAATAGCCTAACTTCATACCCTGGACCTAAATACAAAAAAGTTTCTTTTAGTAATCCAGGCCATGCTCGTAACCTAGCAAAAAAATTAAATTTAACATTTGGAACAGAAGAATTCCAAGTCGTTAAATTAACAACTGGCACTATTGTAAAATGATAGATCGAGATGTCCTCACTAAAATATTTCTTCAACAGTGGGGCAAAAGTTTAGACGATGCTAATGTGTCAATGTATTCTAGAACTTGGTGGCAATCAAACAGGTCTGGAAAAAATTCTTTTAGATTAAGCGACAAAGGATACGAGTTTTTAATTTCGGAATTGGGTTTAGTAGAATACGAGATTCCTTTTACCGAACCAATCGAACTAAGTCCCCAAACTATTATCTTTTTGGAAAGATATATTGATTGCCCCTACTACCTAACTACCCAAAGTATAACTGTTTTTTCAGAGAAAAAGAGTTTTGAGCTTTATTTGTTTTCGGACGATATCCGAAAATTTGGACTAATTAAAGCCATGAACGAACGTCAGAAAGATTTGGACGCAAAAGAAAACAGTTGACACGAGCCGTAAAATCAACTATAATACAGACATAGCGTAAAAATTTCACCCGCCCACTTTTGAAAGGTAATAAAAATGGCAGAAATCGTTAGTCGTACTGTAGGCCCAAAAGGTGCTAAAAAATCCCTTCGCAAGGCTTTCAAAAATAAGCGTCCAATCTTCCTTTGGGGCCCTCCCGGTATTGGCAAATCAGACATTATTAAGCAACTGGGCGAAGAACTTGACGCCCACGTGATCGATGTTCGTCTCTCACTTTGGGAGCCGACAGATATTAAGGGTATTCCTTATTTTGACAGCAACTCCAATAAAATGGTGTGGGCTCCTCCGCTAGAACTACCAGACGAGCAATTGGCAAGTCAGCACAAACAAGTCGTTCTTTTTATGGACGAAATGAACTCTGCAGCTCCTGCTGTACAAGCGGCGGCTTATCAACTTGTACTTAACCGCCGTGTTGGTACTTATAAACTTCCTGATAATGTTGTAATGGTTGCTGCTGGTAACCGTGAAAGCGATAAAGGTGTTACCTATCGTATGCCTGCTCCGCTGGCTAACCGTTTTGTTCACTTGGAGATGACTTGTGATTGGGACGACTGGCAAGAATGGGCCGTTAACAACAAGATCCATAAAGACGTTGTAGGTTTCCTTACATTCTCTAAGAAAGATCTTTACGACTTTGATCCTAAGTCTGCGAGCCGTGCATTTGCAACTCCACGCTCTTGGTCCTTTGTTAGCGAACTGCTAGTAGACGACGATACAGATAACGAGACACTTACTGACCTTACTTCAGGTGCTATCGGTGAAGGTCTTGCTATTAAGTTTATGGCACACCGTAAACATGCCAGCAAAATGCCTAACCCTACAGATATTTTGCAGGGCAAAGTTAAGAAGATGGATTCGAAAGAAATTTCGGCTCAATATTCGCTAGTCGTTAGCCTTTGCTACGAACTTAAAGATTCGTGCGACAAAAAGGTTAAAGATTGGAACGACCAGGTTAACTGCTTCTTCCAATTTATGATGGACAATTTCGAAACTGAGTTGGTTATTATGGGTACTAAACTTGCTCTTAGTACTTACAAACTTCCATTGGATCCAGACGAGATCAAGTGTTTCGATGACTTCCATGCAAAATTTGGTAAGTATATTGCACAAGCCACTGAAAAGCAATAAGTTGACAGGGCCTACGGGCCCTGTTATAATATATACATACTAAAATTTTAGGAGCAACAATGGCACATGCCGATCCAATTATTGATAAGATTATTGTAGCCCGTGTGGGCCTACTATTGCGTCATCCGTTCTTTGGCAATCTTGCTACTCGTATGAAAATTCAAGAAGCCGATGACTGGCTTCCTACAGCGGCTACTGACGGGCGCCATATCTTTTTTAACCGTAAATTTTTTACTCCTCTCACTGTTAAACAAGTAGAGTTTGTAATTGCACACGAAATCCTACATGCGGTGTTTGAACACATGGGCAGACGTGAAGGTCGTGATCCAAAAATCTTTAACATTGCCTGCGACTATGCAGTAAACGGTCAAATTGTTCGCGATAAGATTGGCGACTACAATTTGCCTGACATTAAAATTTTCCACGATCCAAAGTACTATGGGTGGAGTGCTGAACAGATTTATGACGAAATCCATGAAAAGTACGACGACGAACAATTGGCCGCATTGGGTCAACTGTTAGACGAACACTTGGATCCAGAAGATGGCAACAACAATAACGGTCAGCCAAAATATAGCAAAGAAGATCTTAAAAAGATTCGTGACGAGATGCGCGAAGCTGTGATGCAAGCCGCACAGTCTGCAGGTGCAGGTAATGTGCCGGCAAATATCGCTCGCATGATTAAAGAGCTTACTGAGCCTAAAATGAACTGGCGTGAAATGCTCCGTCAGCAAATTCAAAGCACAATTAAAAACGACTACACCTTTATGCGACCAAATCGCAAGGGCTGGCACATGAACGCAATTTTGCCAGGAACTAACTACGACGAAACGATTGATATTTGTGTGTCAATTGATATGTCTGGTTCTATTGGTGATGAACAAGCCAAAGACTTCCTAAGTGAAATTAAAGGCATTATGGAAGAGTACAAGGACTTTAAAATTAAGTTGTGGTGTTTTGATACCGGAGTGTATAACGAACAAGATTACGACGGATACAACATGGACGAGTTCATGAACTACGAGCCTATGGGCGGTGGCGGAACTGAGTTTATGGTTAACTGGGATTACATGAAAGAAAACAACATCAATCCTAAAAAGTTTATCATGTTCACAGACGGTTATCCGTTTGGCTCATGGGGTGACGAACTGTATTGTGATACATTGTTTATTATCCACGGCAACGATAAAATTGTTCCGCCATTTGGCGAATATGCATATTACGAATTTAAAGGCGAGTACGCATAATGGCATTAAAGAACGGCAAACCTAATCCGTTAAATTATTTTAACATCCGCAGGGTTGGGTTTGCTGCACCCCATTTTAAGTATACATCTGTTGACAAATACAGCCCTGCTTTACTAAGAAATTTAGATACTTGGATTAAACACAATTTAAATAGCCGGTATTATATAGGGCAAGCCCTTGCGCTAGATCATACTAATAGTATTGTGTATACTACTCAAATTGGATTTGAATCAGAAAAAGAACTAAGCTTCTTCACGATTGCCTGTCCTTATCTCCAAACAAGATAATTATATTTGTACTTTATAAGGAGATACCATGACTGAAAACGTACAAGAACAAAAAGCACCGGAACAAGCTGCGGCAACAGCGCCTAAGCAAGATCCTAACGAACTCACTATCAATGACTTAAATGCTATGAAAGTTATTATAGATATTGCAAGTTCACGCGGTGCATTCAAGCCAGCAGAAATGACAGTTGTTGGTCAAACATATACAAAACTGACTGCATTTTTAGAACAAGTTTCTAAGCAATCAGATAAGCAAGGAGCTTAATTATGCAATCATTAAAACATGTAGGTAGAATCAAAGCTACCGGAAAAAAGGTATTAGTAGCATACAGAACGATTCCAGGAGATGCGTATAGTGCTCTTGTAATCCCAACAGAAAGTCTAGCAGACGAAACACACAATGCACTAATCAATCTAGTTGAAAGTCCTGCTGCACAAAATGCCTACGAATTTGCAGAAGCATTAGATCGCACACAATTCCCCGACGGTAGTCGTATGTTACCTAATTTGCATGTCAGCGGTAAATTAATTAAGATCAGTACAAATCAAGTTGAAATGACTCCTGTTATTGGAGCATCAATTTTATTGTCTGAACTTAATCAGCTTATTGCAGAACAACGAGGAATCGCAGTTGACGAACTTCATATCAAACCTAATAGCGGTGATGCAGTTGAAGTTAAGGAAGTTGCCAGTGCAAAAGACCTTACTGAAACATATGATGTAAGTAAAACAACATCTGCAAGTGTTAACGAAGCACCTCAAACATTTGACTCAGTAGAAGCAGAAGCAAAATTCTATCGTAGTCAGGCAGATAAATTGGCAAAGGAAGCAGCAGCATTCCGCCGCCGTGCTGAGGAGTTGGCTCCGACCAAAAAATCAAAGTGATGACCGAGGGAAGAAGTCTTCCCAAAGAAGTCGTTGATTGTTGGCCAGAAGTATTCGGTGAGGTAAAATTAAATGTTTTGCCCTTACGGTATCTCCACGCGGTTCTTGTCACATTTAAAGACGGCAAAGTTTGGGAAGTTAAAATAACAAAAGAAGACCAAGAAAAGGGCTGGCATTCTCTAGAAGAATCTATCAGCGAGCTTTATAAAAACTACGAGAGTCGAATCGATAACATAGACTTTAGATTAGACACACAAAGTATTAAAAAAGACGTTGAACGAATAACTCAAAAATTTTTAAGAAAGAAAAAACTATGAAGGTAAAATTAATAAGTGTTAGCAAACCAAGTCGAGCTATGTACGACGAAGGGATTGGAGATGCTCAAGAACTTATTGCGTTTTGTGCAAGAGTCAGTAATCCTGCTAATCAGTTTAATTTAGAAACTAGTGAGAAATTAATTAGATATCTTGTAAAACACAAACACTGGAGTCCATTAGAAATGGTTAGTGCTTGTTTGGAAATTACAACTACTAGAGACATTGCTCGTCAAATCTTACGCCACCGTAGTTTTAGCTTTCAAGAATTTAGCCAGCGTTATGCAGACCCAACTGCCGAGTTAGACGAAGCGTTTGTACTTCGAGAAGCACGTTTTCAAGATACTAAGAACAGACAAAATAGTGTAGAACTCGATATGTCTGATGAAAATCAAAAACTATTAGCTATCGAATGGGAACGTGCTCAAAAACGTGTATTGTTTAGTGTTAAACAAGAATACGAATGGGCTATCAAAAACGGTATTGCCAAAGAACAAGCTCGCGCAGTTTTACCCGAGGGCCTTACTATTAGTCGTCTTTATATGAACGGAACATTACGTTCATGGGTGCATTTTATTGAACTTCGTTCAGGAAATGGCACACAAAAAGAACATATGGAAGTAGCACGTGAGTGTGCAAAAATTATTTCTGAAGTGTTTCCAATGGCAGATGAGTTTGTTCAAATAAACTCTTAAGCCAATCAAAATCATTAATCTTTAAAAGTGCCGGAATGTTTCCGGCATTTTGTTCTCCGTAGGATCGGCCGGCGAGTGCGCCTTTTATAGCATATTCACCGTAAGGCTGGTCTGCTCCAACACTACACCAGATTTTTAAACGAACCGCTGTTTCTGTATCAACTTGACCATTAATAACTTTACTGGCTAATTTACAACATTCCCTAAAACCGCTGCGCCAGGCACTAAATGGATCGGTATTAAATGCGGTAATATTGCTTACTTCTTCCATTGGAATGAAATAAGGACTAATGCTGGTACTCATGTCAGGATTGGTCAAGTCCATATTTAATGTAAGTTTCTTTGGTAGTAGCTTTACTCCGCCGTATCCATATTCTAATCCATTGATAGGATTTTTACTTCTCCATACATGTACGTGATCTCGTTGATGACTGGGCGGTTCGTAATCAAAGTTAAAAGAATCTAATACTTGTGCATCTGCATCAACAACCCAAAACATTTCAAAAAAACTTCTTTTTGCTGCTTCAATATGTGCTTGATGTATTCCTTTAACACCCCTAACGTGTTTTACTAAAGGAAATCTTTCTTTTAATTTTTGAAAGTTGTCTTCTGCAAATATTTCGTTATAACTTATAAAAATTATTTCAAACATGTTTACGTATTACCCGTGGAGTATTATTGTATACGGTTTTAAAAAATTTACTACCTGCTGGGTCTAAATTTGCAATTTCAATACCGCATTTTTCTCTAAGCTCGTTTCCGTAAAAATTAACCTGATTTGCTTTTTCTTCGTCCGATGCTGTTTCGTAATGTTCGTTCCAATAATTAGTTAGCCACTCAAAGTCTCGAACATTGCTATAATCCCAATCAGTACAATTGGTTAAAGCCGCACCTTCCCTGGCTCCCAGAATACTGTAAATCCCGTTTTTAACATCAGCGCCAACACTACACCATATTAATAATCTATGATAATTTTGCCACCAAGTTCTTTTTAGGTTAGTAACTTTAGCGCCTTGATCTAAACTCATTTTTACACCTTCCCTAAATCCGGCACGCCATGCTTGAAAAGGTGTTTCATTTGTAAAACTTTCACTATAGTTTTCATTGAATTGATAATATTTGTCATCAAAACAAAATTCAACTAGCCCTTTAGCATCGTTGGGATCTGAGTTTTCATGTGTACGCATATTGTTAACAAATTTACGAGTCCACAATTTCAAACCACCATTACCGTACATTAGCCCGTTAACATGAACTTTGCCGCACCAGCTAAAAACATGATCAGGTGTAAGTCCCAACTCTGTTAAATTAATCTCAACTTCTAAAAACTTTGGATCAACAATATTATCCGCATCCACTGTAACAAAATATTCTGTATCACTTAATGCTGCGCAGGCTTTATGCGCTGCATCACTTCCCTTAACTCCATGCACACGTTTTGCCCACGGAACTTTTGCACACAAGTCTGCATAATTTTTTTCCGCATTGGGTTCATCGTACGATAAAAATATAATGTCTTGCTCTATTACCTTAATATTATCCATTGACAATCCTTAAACCATAACTTTTTAATAATAATTTTGAACTAATCGAAATTTTATCTATTCTTGATTCAATATTACTTTCGAAAGGAACAACAACTTTTAAATCAGAAAGTATTAAATCTTGAATATTAATAAAAATAGTTCTTATTAAAAAATCAAAATCTTCTTCTAAAGTAACAAAAAAAACTAACTTAGGTGCTGCTGCTACGTTATAATAATCTTTACTGCTTTGATCTAACTGAAATTCCCATCGCTTACCTGGGCCATTCCAAGTGACCAAGCACTCGACATCTTCACTAGTTTCTTTAATCCATTCAAAGGTATTATTTTTAAAAGAATATCCGTGATCAGCAGCAGGAACTAAACCTAGATATGTTTTTCCGTTACTGTCTTTTTTATAGCCTACTAAAAAATCTTTAAATTTTAAATTGCCGTTTACAAAATCTCTTGCTTCTTCAAAAGTAACATTTAGGCTATATTCAAAAGACTTATCATCAAAATTGCTTACACCTATTATTTGTCCAGTTTTTCGATCATAATGTATATAATGAGTTAACTCAGCCATTAGCAAACCTCTCTAATTTTTCTATCATCCTCGTAGACATAAAACTCTTTTCTACATAATGAAATAACTTAGGTTGTTTTATATTACCAACAATTAATTGATTTTTAGAATTCAATACATATGGAACAGAATCTTGCCAACTTTCTGGCAAAAACGGCCAGTCTTGGAGACCAGTTTTCATATGTACAAATTTTACAGGGCTACATGTATCATTGACAGATTCATATAAACCAGATATTTCTATAGCTATGGCTGCAGCAAGATCTAAACTTAGCCAGTTTTGATAACTAACTGGAGCAAACTTTGTATACGCCCACTCCCAGTTGTTACACACAAACTCTAATGCTTTATAAAACGCCAGTGCATTATCAGAAAATTTAAAATAATGACAAGCTACATATGGATTAGTTAATTTATTATCAGTAAACGCTCGCCTGTAAACTGAATCGTGTTTAACTGGTTCTAATTTATAATTAAGAACGTTTGAGCAAAAGCTAATATCGTACTTGCTAAAGTAATTCCACCAATCTGATATATCTTCTAAAAAAATCATATCAGAGTCTAATACTATTGTTTCTTGGTATGGGGTAATGTGATATAATTTCCATCTGTGTTCTGCTCGATATCTAGTTTCAACAACAGAATCATTAATCCACGGTATTGGGATTACTTTATCAAATACTGCTTTTTGTTTTTTACTAAGTTTATCATTAGTTACAATGCTAACATTTTTAATTTCTTTTTGTGTTGCTTTGATACTTAACGCCAACGCATACGCCTGCTCAACATAATTACATTCTTTAGTATTTTGAGCGAAAATTAGAAAACCCTTATTCACTTGCGTTCCCCATTATTTCTCTTTCTAAACTAATTTTGTTTATTACATGTACATCTATACCTTGAGTTTTTGCTGCAATATACTCGCCCAGTCTATCTTTGGCTTGTAGTAAAAATTTTAAAGTAGGGCCATTTGCTGAAATTAGAATATCTCTATCTTCTATATAATTTAATTTTCCAGGTAATTCTGTAACAAAATCACCGTTCATTTTACCATTCATAATATGAATAGCAATGCTAAAGGCAAAGTCGTTTCTAAAATTACTCATTTCGATGTTATACAATATTCTAAAATAGAGCCAATTTTCTTTAATATACTCTACTAAATTAAAAAATGCCTCGGTAACAGGGTCCTTTTTAAATGTAAAAACTGTTGCCCAGTAAAAGGGAATAGAATACTGATTGATTCTAACAAAAGGTGTTGTATCTCGCCAACCTGTAAGATCAAAACTTTTTCTATAAATCTGAAAAGGAACATCTCGATGAATTACTGTTTTTAATTTATCAGAACAAATAACCATATCACTGTCTAATACTAGAGTAGTATCGTATGGTGTTAGATTGTAGGCTTTAAATCTAGTGCCGTTTTTCCATTCAAGTTTTTTACTACTTAAGGTACCGTCATAAAACAGTCTATTCTGAGAACTTTCAACTGGCGTAGATATTACTTGATCAAACGGATGGTTTGGATAATTTTTTTCTAACCAGTTTACATTATCGGTAATCAAACTTACAGGTATGTCTAAATATTTTTTTACACGTTTGGCACAAAAAACTGCGATTCTTGTATAATCGATACTTGTGTTATTGTGTGCGAAAATTAATGCGCCAACTGTCATAGGTCAACCAAATCAGCAATTTTTCTTTTTGATTTTAAGTCTGCAAACTTTATCGAATATTGATTCAACGCAGTCATATACTGCAATAAAATCTCATCAAAGAATTTTTGTACATCTGGAACTACGACAGGAAATCCGTTTACATCAATAAAAGGCACATCGTATGCATGACCCAGATCAATCATGCTTTTTGTAAAAGTAATTAGCTCTGGGCTAATTTTAAAAGTTCCGCCGTTTATATAATAAACTATACTTTGGTCAAACTCTTCTGCAATAATTCTACGCTGATTTGATAGCGTAGTCATATAGTTTGCTATTGCGAATGCTTTTTCTAAACGCTCATCCATAAGATAACTCCGTAATGTAACATAATACACTACTTTAATTATCTTGTCTAGACTAAACGGGGAATATTTTAGACAGCAATAGGTGTTGTACTACCAACCACTGCGGGCACAGAAACGTTAGTTGTGCTGGAAGCACGAACATATTCAACATAACTAGTTAGGGTTCCATCAACGTTTTCGTCAACACCAAAACCTGGATCTGGAGCCGAAACCGGAGCAGTTGAATCGTCCGCCCATGTTATTGTAAAAATTACTTTTTTCCTATCAACTGTATCGTTTACACGGGCAGTGATAAAATACTCGTTTTGCGAATAAAAACCTGAAGAAGGTGCTTCTTTTACAAAAATAAGGCTATCGCTCGTACCTAATTCATAAAATCCTGTACCAATTACTGTACCAATGCCAGTTGTTACTACATCATTATATCGCATCTTGATAGTGCCCATGGACAATAACATTGTGTACCAAGTAAGATTTTTATCGCCGGCAATTCTTGGAGAAAACTCAGACGAAAACCAAATTTCCCCGCCACTATTCCAAAAATATCTTGCGGCGTCTGCATTAGCCCACTCGGCTGTTACTGTCTGAGAAACTCGTGTATTCCAAACTGCTGATCTAATTTGGTTAGAAACTAAAGGTAATCGAGACGTATTTGATTCTGGTGCTGGGACAGTGAGGTGATTTGTATCTGCTGCATCCGCCATGTTTAAATAAGCAGCACGCCAGTTTTCTTTAACTTGGACGGCGGCAGTTGGAACTGGTAAATCAACGCCAGCAACGTATCCAACATCGCCGGGTGCTTTTGTCCCAATAGTTGTACCTGTTTGATGCTGACGAGCACGAACAATATCACTTCTTAAATTGTTCCACTGAGCAACAGTTACCTTACTATTTGCGCCAACTTGTGAACTAGCTAATGTTTGGCCGTAACCTTTAGTTCCAGATCCAGTGCCCATAACTAAAGCAATTTTAGATTGAATAACATTATAGTCATTAGCAATAATTAACGTATTTTGTCCGGCCATTATATATCCTTATTTGTATCTCGATTATTTATTTTTAAAGAATTAAGCACTCAACTACTTTGATTTCGTCTGATGAATTTGATTCCAATGCTATAGCAAACGTATCTGCATTATCAGTGGTAGATCCAGCATCTACAGAAGATTTAGCAGTGCCGTTTGGACCAGCTACCATTCTGTCGCCTTTTTTGACTGACCCAATTACTTTAACTGGAACACGACCTTTTAAGGCAATAAATGTTCCGCCTTCTAATTCTGCGTTCATCATATATGCTGGATTGGCGGAAACAGCACCAATTGCTCTGTCGCCTATTTGGCAAGCTGTGACTTCTTTGTCACCACCAATCGTAACAACAGTGCCTGTTTCGTATTCGCTATCTGCTAGATACTTTTCTGCCAAGTCAGCATAATTGGCTGCTGTTGCAGTTCCAACAAAATATGTTGCTTTTAGTGCGCCTGCTGTAATATTTACACCATTAATAACTTCAGTGCTATTTGTTCTAACTGCAATTGAACCTGAACTTGCACTAGAACTAGCATTTCTGTAATCATCTGCTGCTACATATAGACTGTCAGCTTTAGTAGCTGCGCCATTAAACGTGACAGCGTTAACTGTTTTGAATCTTAATGCGCCTGACCCTAAATCAGTTTGATTGTCAACACCTGGTAGAACATCTGCTCCGACCAACTGCAAAGGAGTTTTTGTAGCTGCTCCAACAGTTGTTTGAAACTTAATTGTTTCATTTAGTTGATTTTGTATAACTGGGAAAGTTGTTAAACCAGTTGTGTTATTGAATACACGTAAACGAGGAGTATCACCAACAGTAAAACCAGCATCACTAAAAGAAACTAAACTGCTGAATAAAGCACTGCCTTTCTGAACAAAGTTTTCTGCTAACACTCCGCCTAATCGATCGGAGTTAGTTGCAGTTCCCCAGAATCTGTGATTAGCGTTAACTGTTTGGCCTGGGAAAGTATCGCTATTTGTATATGCAAGAGTTACCCCTTGTTGTATTTTAGTAAAACCGTTGATAGAACTAGTTGTAGGATCTAATGTAAATGTACTATCTGCACTAACAATAAAAATTGTATCACCGTCAACTACTGCTTCAATAATCGCATGATTAGCATTTAGAGTATCTCTAACACTACGTGAGCGCATTTGTGTAGTTTGGCTACCTGCAACTCCCTGCGGACCAACTAGAATATAGCTAGAGCCGTCCCAAGTATACAACTGTTTATTTTGTGTGTCCCACCAAAAATCACCAATTGTTAAACCTGTTGGAGCTGTTGCTCCTAATTCTGCGCCGCCTGTAGTACGGAATTTAGCACCATCATAGAATTTTAATTTACTATTACCACTATCATACCATAGTTGTCCAGGTATTGGCTTAGGGGGTTGATTTGTGTTTGCAAAATTTTCAAGTAAAAACAAGAAATTTTCGTTTTGAACTTCGCCGTAACCAGCATAATTTTTACCAATCAGTTTAAGATCGGTTGAGCTATCTATGGTGCCGTCTGCAACTGTGGCTACTACTTGTCCGTTATATTTGTTAATGGTATATGGCATTTTCCGTTATTCCTTATTCCTTATATTTATGCTGATTTGGGATGATCTTAAATGTCCGTCTGATACGTCCATACTGGTCCAATGAGTTTATATTCTTTAGAAATACCTGTATCTAAACAATAAACTCGTAAAAATGTGTCTTCATCGTGGTCAGCTGGTGGAAAAATCTTAGATAAAATTGTACCTGCTAATTGTGCTTCTGTTAATGCACCAATGTTTACACTAAAACCTAAACTTGCTTGACGCACTTTGTTATCAACATAGTCTTTGTTAGTAGCATCAGTTCCTGCTGTTGGGGTATCAACATCTGTGATTTTTTTAGAACTTACACTAACTACACCAGACCCTTTTGGTGTCAATACAATATTGCCAGAAGGAATACTAGGATTATTAAAGCTAATAGTACTGTCGTTAATATTGATATTATCAACTTGCAATTGATTCAATGTTCCAATTGAATTCAATCCCAATGCACTATTTACGGTTGTTCCTAACGCAGTCTGAGAAAGAACTTCAAACGAATTAATTTTGTAAACTTTACCTGTTGCTAAATTAAAATTTTCACTGGAAGTCCATGAATTGCTAGAAGATACCCAAGTTAAAGTTTTATCTGTTGTGCCTGCTAAACTAATGCCGCCACCGTTGGCTGTTGAATCTGTTGGTGTATCGACTCGTCCTAGCTCTATTAACAAATCTTCTATAGAAATATCTGTAGTATTAATTGTTGTAGTAGATCCTTCAACAGTTAAATTTCCTCTAATTCTTGTATCTCCAGCAACATCAAGCATTGCTGTTGGTGCCGCTGTATATATTCCTACACGTTTATTTTGTGCGCTGATGTAAAAACTTGGTAATAATCCTTCTCCGTTTAAACTTTGTATTGCAAAATTTTGATTTGCAACATTTGAATTAAACTGTAAAGAATTACCAACAAATTGTATTTCAGTATTCTGATTTGTTCCTAATACTAACGGTAACGAATTAAGGATTCTTATTGTACCATTAGAAAGTGTAAATCCGTCTGCTGGATCTACCTGGAGGAAACTTTGTGCATCCTTAAAACTTCCATCTTCTGCTACTAATGCATCTGCTTGGCTAGATGGAACGTTAAATTTAATTCCTGTTAAATTAGCTGAATTAAATCCAACTTTGATTTCTCCGGTAAATCCAGGAATTTCTGTTGCAGGAGTAAACGGCGTTAGGGCACTACTGAAAATACCTAACAACACTTGTCCGCAATAAAGGAACAATGTAGTATGATTAATTTGATTTGTATCAACTATATCAACTACGTTCCACCCCGACATGCCTTGTTGTGCTGTATATATTGGACCTGCTAATAAGTTAGCCGTTCCATCGTTAAAATATAGTCTTTGTGTGGCCGTATCAATCCAAATGTCGCCGCCAGAAATACCACTTGGTACAGAAGGACTTAAAATTGTGCCGCCTGTGACTTTAAATCCAGTTCCATCGTATACTTTTAATCTTGCTTCTGATGCATCGTACCATAATTGACCTTCTACGGGTCTTGTTGGCTGAACTGTGTCGGCAAAATTTTCAAGAAGTCTAATGAAGTTTTCATTAAAAAGTTCACCGTAACTGGTAGAATTTTTTCCTACTAAGGTAAGATCTGTAGTAAGTTGATCAATTGTACCGTCAACAACTTCAGTTAATACAGTACCATTAGTTTTATTAATAATATAACTCATTATAGCTCACCAGTAAAAATAATATAATTAATTGTTGCATAAGGATTCATAGCATTAAACGGTTGTCCAACAGTAGGACTGATGATGTTTCCGCTGTTTCTTAAACCCGATCCTGTTCCAGATGCATCGCCTAATCCTGGATCAGCCGCCGGATCAGCACTAGCACCAGGTAATCCTGCAACATAATATTGAGCAAAGCCACTGTTTAAATCATGTTTGTGATCTGGTAAATTGCTAACTTCTAATGTTTTGTATTCGCCTACATTTGTTCCTGAACCTAAAGTATCTGCAACAATGTCAGTAACGCGATTTGCGCTGCCGCCGCCTGCTGGAATTGGAACTGTTGGATCGTCCTTGGCAGGAACTGTCCTAGGATTACCTGTTAAAGGATCAATATTTTGCATATTGTCCTTGCCTAACGGGAATCTTCCTCTAAAATCTGGAAGAGCAAATGTTGCTTTTCCTATCAATAAACTTGGAGTTTTATAAGTGTATCCAATAACAGCATATAACTGAGAAAAATCTCCAATTAAAACTTCGCTACCATCGCAGAACAAATATCCTGCCGGCGGAGTTGATCCTGCAAACGGAAAAATTGCGCCAACTGGTACAATTGGTATATTTTGAATCAGTGTTTGCTTAGATAACTTTCTTAATCCAGTGCCTGATCTATAAACTAAAAGTTCATCACTTAAAAAACTATCTAGTGTTTCAGTTTTTGTTGCAATAACGTCTTGCGTTACTGTTGTAAAAAATCGTTGATAACCCGACGGAGTAGATCCACCTTGTGGAAGCTGGCCGTCAAACACAACATCGGATGTTGTTTCTAAATCGCCTCTTATTTGAAAACGTGTTGGACTGGCTAACTTTACGGCACTACCGCTAATGTTTCCTGATAAACTTCCTGAAAATGCTCCGTTGAAATTACCTACAAAGTTTTGAGCGTAGATATTTCTAAATCGTCTTGAACTGGTTCCTAAATCATACAAGTCTGTTGCATCATCGCTAGAAGGTTGAATAACAACACCGGCAATTGGATCTCCGTTAGTATCTAAGTTGTTAAAATGCACGCCGCCATTAATACTGACGTCGCCACCAAACTGACTTTGTTTGTTAACGCTTAACCCGCCGTTGGTTGTAATACTACCAACGCCTAAAACTGTAGCATCAGTTGTTCCCTGTACAATTAAATTACCGTCTGATATAATATTTCCAGCAACATCTAATGCTTCAACAGGATTTGTGTTATCTGGACCAACTCCTACAAATCCGTTAGCATCAATATGAACTGCTGTAACAGGAGTTCCGTTGTTGTTTAATTTGAATTCAATGTAATTTCCGCTAGTTCTGGAGATAAACAATGTTGAATTAGCATCTGTAGCAATGTTAAAACTCTTATTACTACCAATACTGATGCCGCCGTTATTAGCAATGTTTAATGGAGAGTTAGTTGTCTGCTCAATGTCTTTTCTAACAAAGTTATCAGCTGTAACATTTTTTCCAAATACTACTAGGCCGTCAGCTTGACTAGCAGTACCCCAAAATTTAGTTGGTGCTGTAGTACTTGTTGAGTCAACTGTTGAAAGATTGATACCTTGACCAATGCTTGGAAATCCAGAAATACTAGTCTTTGGTGTGAAAGCAGCTTTACTGATCATTGCAATTCTGTTGTTTTCTGAATAAATCGTAACAACATTATGATCAGTGTTATTTGTATCTGTTATAGTTTCAATATCTGGGCCAGTTTTTAAACCAGAACTAAATTGCGGGCCTACTAATAGCCAGTTAGATCCAGAATAAACATATACTTGTTGATTTTCTGTATCAACCCACAAGTCGCCTTTACTGCTGTTTACAACACTAGGTTCTGTTGCTGACTTTTTAACGGTACCTGCTGGCGTCCACCCTGTACCGTCATAAACTTTAAGAATGTTTTCACCTGCTCCGTTGTCATACCATAACTGTCCCTGAACAGGATTAGGAGGACTAGTGTTTTTTGCAAAGTTTTCAAGTAAGTGTAAAAAGTTTTCTGCTAGAACAGGTGCATACGCACTATAATTTTTACCTGGAAACTGTAAACTAGTTTCTTGATTAATACTTTGGTCTGCAACAGTAATGCTTGGTTTAGCAGGATTAGTAGTTTCAGTAAATTTAATTTGATATGGCATTTATTAAACTCCTGCTAGACCAGTTAAACTCTGTATACGTACTGTATAATCAATTTGAATCAAACGATTTAAACTTTTCTGTACAGGGTGGAATACCACATGAGTTAATAACAGACTGTTGTTTGTTGAACTGTAACTTTTTAAACCTAATTCATCAAATACATACAATCCGCTGTTGTTATTTGAGTTGTCAAACGCTTGTTGGCCGCTGGGCTCGCCGTAATCTAACAAACAAGTTACAAATAAATCTGTATAATTAGTACCAGTTACATGTCGTGTTTCAATAAAATTACGTGTTGGATCTGTGTTATTACTGCTTCTATCATCTACAACCTTACTATAAGTTTCGTTGTATAGACTAGCATTAGATCCGGTGCTGTTAGGAGTCAAATAGGTAACAATACCAGTTGGGTCAACTGCTGTTCCGCCGTTACCAAATGCCATTTCGTAGACAAAACCTTGTCCCGAATTAGCTAAACTTTGCGCTAGGGCAATACTAATATTTTCATAGTGAATAGCGTTACGTTTATTGATGAACACTTCCCCAGATTCTGGGTTATGAATTTTAATATGTCCTTCAATATGTACGCCTGTTACGTCTTTACTCTGCATAGTAATCTCTCTTTATCCAGTATTTATACGTTTTCATTAAGTGCTAACTTTAAAATTAAAAGCTATGCTGATCCTAACTTCATTGCTAGGATTTGGCCTTACTCTATGCTCTAACTTACCAGGAAACACTAATAAATCGCCTACGTTGGGTGTTTCTGTCCAATACGCTCCACCCTGTTTGAATTCTATATCCCCACCAGGTAATGTAACATACAATACTGCTACCTTCGCCCAACGCACATGAGCATGCCATCCTGTATACTCTCCCTGTGTATTAACATTAAACCACCAACTATCTATAGGACCTTCCTGTAGTTCTACTGCTCTATACACCGATTCAAACCATTCAAAAGGTTGGTCAGTGCGTGGTCTGCTCTGCCAACCTCTCGTGCCTCTATCTCTAGGATCTAGTTCACGCTGTAGTAATATCTGTTCAGCAAGATCTCTAGGCAGGTTTATCATCACACATTATCTATTGCCCAGTAGGCGCTACCACCATAGTTTAGATAACTTGAGCCATTGAAGTATAAACTGCCGCCCAGTGCTGGCTGTGTAAATGTGCCTTCACCACTGTCCATAACGCCACTGGTTATAGACAATACTATGTTTCGATTAGTGTCATTGGGATTAGTAGCCGAAACCACTGTTGCTGTATAGTTAGCCGACACAAATGTCCAGCCTGCTTGTACATTTTCTATACTTGAGTTAATAATTCTGTTTACATATATTGTAAGTACTCCGTCATTCCAAGCATCACCTGTAATAGTAACAGGACTGGCCGCAGTAAATGGTGTATCACTGCTCCAAGTCACTGTGCCTGTTTCTGATCCTATTGCTGTTTCGGCACTATTATAGAATTTACTTGCATCATTTAATGCGGGCAGTAGGAACGCTGAACCCGTAGCGAGTTGTATAGGACTTGTTGGCGGTATGAAACCACCGGGATCAGTATATTTGGCCACGCCTTTCATAATGTGTAGATTAGTGATATAGCCCTTGTAAGTACCAGCAGCCAACTCACCGGTGCCTACATATAATGGTACATCGGTTCCAGTTATTAGTTCGGTGCTGGTAATGTTTGGGGTGTATTTCGAGCCATTAATGTAGCCTCGGATCACACCGTTATAACGCACATAGGCTATGTGTCTCCACCCTGCTCCAATGTGACTCTGTACGGTGTTATTGACAGCATTGTTATTGACCCAGAAGTAGTCACTAAGACCATTTTCATAACTTATGGCCAACTGTTGTGTGGGATATAAACCCACTGACCAAGGACGTGGATTGTTGCTGTTGTTTTCAACCTTCTGCCACCATTCGATGGTAAAGTCTGCCGGGGGGTTACCACCGCCTCCGCCACCTCCGCCACCACCGCCGGAGCCTCTTGCTAATATGATCTGTGATATAGGCATATGAGTTCCTTAATTCGGAGTAACATTACCAGAGATCACCCACTGTTCTGGACCAATCTTCAGTAGTGTGACCATACCGTAGTTTTCTATGACATACCAATTGTTGTTGCCTTCACCTGCCAACATCACATCGATTGAACCGCCTTCTGGGCCAATACCAATAGTATTACTGGTAGTGTTGACGATGGTGATCACAGAACCTACGGGGAATGGCACACGACTATTATAAGGAATCACAATGTTGTCATTGGCCTCATCACACAGAATGTGATGTCCGCGATCCTTTAATCCCAGCATATATCGCTGACCAAAATATCTGCGTTGTGGGATGTCTGTAGCTGAAGTAGTCTGTTTAGAACCATCAGCAAACACGATGCTGCCACCGTCGGTGTCGTGAATGGTTTCAATGGTTAAATCTGGATACCAGCTGTCAACATAGAAATTGCCTGTGCCTGTGGTCACTGCCGTGCTGGTGCTGATCGTAGGAGCCACTGCCAAGGCACCAGCATAGTTAAATTCACCTTCTATATCTATGGTGTTGATTGAGTAGTTGACATCGGCTATTCCTGTGCTGAGAAAGTTGCTAGTTTCATCATTAACATCTTGATAACTGAATGAGCCGTACTCGCCTGTGCCCGAACCGTCTAGGGGTAATCGAACTGCTAATCCTGATTCATAGTTGTCAGTGTCAAAATACGCACCAATATAGAAACTGTGATTATCTACGCACAGGCCACGAGGTGTAGCCAACCAGGTATCGTCATTGGTAGTAGCTGATAACCAACGTTTGTACACAGTTTCACCACTGGCTGTCAACTGGAATATTTTTATAGCATCATCATCAAATTCTTCGTGATATTGTTCTGCGACTACCATTAGATTACCATTGTATGTGCGAGCGATACAGGCATCGTCGCCGCCTTGAGTTCTACGCTGCCACTTGACTGTACCTGTGCTGTCCAGTTTAGTAATCACTGTGTCGCCATCGTCACTGCTGTCGTGTACCGCATAGATGTCTGTGCCAATAGTAATAACACTTTGAGCAAGGCAGTGGTCGCCAGCTTCATTGAGTTGTCGAACCCACTGTAGTGTGCCTGTGCTGTTGAATTTGAAGACTAGGGCAAGATCTCGGAAGTTGCCTGTGTTCAATTCACCATAGCCTCGACCCACTGCGATAATGTTGTCACTGCTGTCTACTGCTACAGCATAGATTTTGTCATCATAGTCAACGTTGGTGTTGAAAGTACGCTGCCAAGTAGGAGTGACTAACAGTCCTTCCATACTCATTGGATAGGTAAGGCTCCACGAACCTGAACCACCAAAATTAACCTGTGTGGTTGTGTTTATCTTCCAAGTGGTAGACTGTGCCGTGCCAGTGAATTCGTGCGGATATTGAACACTTCCGCCACTGACACTGACTCTGACTGTTAGATCGTTTGCGGGACTAGTACCACCTAGGCTTGTACCTTGAATAACAACAATGTCATTTTCTACGTAGTTTGATCCACCAGCAGAGACAGTCTGACCCCAATAATTAGAATAGTTGTTACTATCTCTTGGGCCTTCAAAAGTCAGTGTAAATCCTGAACCTACATCTGTGTTAGTTCCTGATAAACCTGTGTAGGTTATCGAGTCAGGGGCATCAGGACTAGCGGCTGTTCCTGTGTTAGTCACAAGAGTAATAGCACCCGCATCCACAGTAGCCACTGTAAGGACGCAGTCGTTGGCAGGTGTAGCACCGCCTAGGCTTGTACCCAAAATCTTAATCTTGTGTCCTGGTAGATAGTTTGTGCCACCGCTAGCAATACCAGCACTATAAGTTCCATTACCGTTGTCAATGATGTCAAACGTAGCACCACTACCTGTTCGTGTAGTACCAGTCAGGCCTGTGTAGCGTTCTAGGTGGACAATGTCCTCAAACGGATCTATGCCTGTTCCGCCAATCTGCCAACTTGTAGTTGGTATTGAAGGAAGGGCACTTCTCAATACACGAATAGTGCCTGTGGTGCTGCCTGTCTGTGCTGTGACGGGTATTTCAGCACTGAAGTCACCGTTCTTTTCACCGCCTAGTATTGGGACGTCTTCGCTGGTCCAAGCCATATCTAGTAGACGAACATCGTCGTTGATGTCGCTGAACTTTTGATTATCTAGGATACGTCCAGTATCTTGATCTAGGGTGACTAAAATACTATAGGTATATTCACCGTACATTTCAGCCAGGACCATAAGATTCCCACTGGCAGGATTCATACTTAAAGCATTGACACGACCATTGTCACCATTTCCGTCTTGTTGGATGATGATGCCCCACATTCTGTCGCCTGTGGGAGAGATTTTTGTCACAAAAGGTTGACTGCTGTCGTCATCTTCACCGCCAACATATAGATAGCCTTGGCTGTCCACAGCGGTAGCACGACCTGCGATGTCGTACCCATTGTTATAACTAGTACCAATGGCCATTAAGTAGCCCACTTGGCTCTGTGTTAGTTTCACATCACCATCATTAGGAATGGTCAGCGTACCGTCAGCACCAAATGTATAACTGTAGGCTTCGCTGTTGACGATGTTGTTGGCTATGCGAGCCGATTCATCCGCTGTGATTGCGGAATCTTCTGCTAGGATAGTTTCGGAGTAGTTAGCAACAACTAATGAACTGTTAGTGGCAGGGTAAGTGACAAATCGTCCTGGCACACGACTTTCTGTGAATGACAAATTGCCAATGGTTAATTCTGTGCCATCTGTAGGCAACTGTACTACAAAGTAATCTCTTTCATCGTCTGCTGTTTCACTGCTTTCAACACCGCCAGCGTTGTTGGTGCTGAATCCATAGCCGTCTACGGCAAACTTATTGCCAAATACTGCCACGGCCTGGCCACGATCAAAGTCGCTAGATTCTTCGTTCAAGTTCACAACATCCACATAGCGTTGCCAAACCACAGCACCTAGAGTGTTATAGCGAGCCACGATCTGTTTACTGCTACGATACTCTTCTTGTATAACTTCTGGTGCTTCCGCAAAATAACTATCAGTCTTGTTCTCATAGGTAGTTGAGGATAGGTAAACATCACCTACATCAGTGGCGGTGAGTCCCACGACAAAACTGCCGCAGGGTCCTGGACCAATTCTGCGTGTCCACTGTACTGTACCACTGGAGTTTAGTTTAGTCAGTACGGCTGCGGATCTAGCCTCAGTACCGTTGCCCTGATTAACTGTTTCAATTTCATAGGAACCCACAGCATAGATGTTGCCCTGTGCGTCTGAAGCACAGTCACCGCCGTACATATCGTAGCCGCCGGTTACGTCTAAGGTCTTGCTCCATACACGATCTAGATTTTCATCTAGTTTTTCAATGAACATTATATCTGTATCGGATTCACTGTCATAGTACCAACCAGTGACAAACACATTTTCGTCACTGTCAACATCAATACCAGAGACTACTGTAATTACAGGACTTTCTAAGGCCAGTGTTTTCTTTAATATTACTGAACCATCTGTACTGCTGATTTCCAAGACCAACACACTCTGCGGCTCAGAACCACCATTGGCTGCTTGAGCCACTAATGCTAATGTAGTTGAACTCTTTTCTTCAATGAAAGCACTATAGATTGGAAGTGGTCCAACATCATAACTCTTATTCCACAGTATGTCGCCTGTGGTGCTGAACTTAATCACAGTGATTTCAGGATCTCCATCGCTGACCGTAATGTAAGCACGATCCGTGCTGTCTATGGCTAGACTGTTGGGATCAACTTGCGTAAATGACTTTTGCCAGGCCACAGCACCAGCGGCTGTGTATTTGGTGATAACAGTGATTGAATCTTGAGCCTCGCTGGTCTTGGTCAATGCGTATAAGTTGCCTTCGCTGTCATAACGCAGGCCGCGTGGTTCAGTGTTGTAACCGTCTCTACGCTGTGTGGCAATCCAATGCTCTGTGTTGCCTGCTGTGACTACTACATTTCCTTCGTCGGTTAGACTGGCAGCACTGCCGCTTGAGTAGTCTAACTCTAACCAGGTGCTAGTACCATCACCTATTTTTAATAGGCCAGTATCATGTTCAAACCCTGGTTCGCCCTGTGCTAGGACAGGGTTTGCTTGTGCCCAGTTAGTAGCCGTGTCGCGTCTAAATTTAATTTTTGCCATTTGTTATGCTCCGTTTCCGTCAATTAGTAATTCGCCTTGTGGCGGTGTGTAGGCGTTACCGCCGTCTATCTCATAATTCTGTAATGCTGTTACTCTAGCGGCTAATTCATCAAGTGCCGCTTGTATAGTGCTTGGGACCGTTTCCCAGTTATCTTCATCTTCTGGTGCGTAACTGTTACTTCCACCACCTAGTACACTATTACCATTGCTGTCTAAAATATCGCCGTTTTCTGGCAATGTTAAGTTGCCATTTGATCCAAATACCCAAGCACCGGCTTGTGTGTATAGAGAAACCCCACCTGTTCGTGCCAATTGTAGTGTACCAGTATCTGAATCGTAGCCGATTGCTCCACTAGGGAATGTTCCTGGAAAACTTAACCAGCCGTCTGTGCCAAACGTCCATTCTTTATCGCCTTCGTTTATACTAACAAGTAAAGAGTCTGGGCTGTTAGTACCAATAGCGGCTTCACCGTTTTCAGTTTCTAAATTTAAGAAACCTGTGCCGCCTACGTACATTTGATTACCATCAAACACAACATTGCCAGTGTCAGCACCGCCACCAATAGATTCAACTTCACCTGCTCGAATCTTGGGACGGAAAGCAATCTGTGTCCAATCGTCTGGATCAAAGACGGGTTTAGTTTTAGCATCAGCAACAGTTGACGCCCACATATTACCTGCTTCAGCAAATGCTTTGTCAGCACTGGTAAACACTCCGTCTACTTCTACATAAATTTCTTCAATCTCACCGTCATCTAGTTCTTGAACACTATAACCTGCTTCTGAATAATTGCCGCTAGGAGTTTCTGCGCCGCTTCTAAACAAGTAGGCAGCGTTGTCAAGTAATTGTACAGCCTCAGTATCGCTACCAAATGTATCAGGATTATTACCGTCTACGTCATCAACTTCTTCAACACGATAAGTTGTTGCCTGTGTGACGCCAGGAATGACAACGCCAGTTGTACCCGCTTGGAGACTAACTCCGCCAATAATTAAATTTGGACTTTGTATTTCAAATGGTTTATTTGCCATGGACTTTCGCTTCCTTTTTAATCTGTTCCATATATTTCTGTAACTTGTGTTCTAATAGCAATGTTATCGGCACCAGTAGGTGTTGCTTTAATATTAAATGTTTGTGTTGCTAAAATATAATCACTTGATATTGTAAACAAAGGATTTGCTCCTGTGTAAACAACACCATAAACAGAAGTATAAATGATGTTTAAATTTTGATCTATTGTTCCAATTATCTCACATGCTTGTGATTCGTAACCATTAATAAATTTTTCAGCAAATACAAATAATTTAACAGCTCTTACATAGTTACCGTTAGTAGAATAAATTGTAGTAGCAACTCCAGATGCAACAGTATCTACAAAATTATCGCTAATAAACACCCCGTTTGATGGGAGTTGTAGTCTACCATCAGTACCTAATGTAACTACTTTAATTCCTGCCGTAAGTGAAGGAGTTTCTCCAATTTCTTGAACGTTTGCACTTAATACACCATCTGTTATAGTCAACCGTGCACCAACTTTGATACCACCTAAGACAGAGGCCGTTGCAACAGGTAATGCATACGGGCTAATATCACTGCTTAAAACTCCGCTTGCATTTATAGATAAACCTGCTCCAACTTTTACGCCGCCAAGCACTGTATCTGTTGCTTTTGGTAGCGAATATGCTCCTGGATCTGCACTTAACACACCATTTGCATCAATACTAAGTCTGTCGCCAACCTTAATACCACCAAGGATTGTTTGACTAGCTTTAGGTAATTCGTAAATGCTAACACTGGCCACACCGTCTTCGGTAATTGTGATGCCAGTTCCGGCTTTAATTCCACCAATCTCGCTAGATGTAGCAACTTTGTTTGTAATTAGTACATCGCCTGTACCTGCACTAATAGCTATGCCGTCGCCAGCGAGTATTTTTGAAACTATACTTAACGGGGCTCCAGACTCTCCTCCAAGAGCATTGTATAATTCTGTAAAATTATCATTTATCTTTCCGCCGGCAACCCTTAACGAATCGCCTGTGTCGTCGTTTGCAGTAGTGCCAACGTTAATTACCTTTTTTGCCATGTTTTATCCTTGGTCGAATGTTATCGATGTGTTGTCAAATGTGCCGTCTGCGCTGTCAAAAGATGACGGTAATCCAGCTTTATTCTCATATTTACCTATATTTGAGTACCAAATTCCTGGGACTGCACGTAAGAATCTAGCAATCTTGCTGTCATCATCTAATATATTAGGCGGAATAGTTCCATCAGGAAGCGGTTTGCCGTCCCAGTTTGTACCAGTTCGTCTGATAACAGTAACTCTAGTTCCAAATTCTAATTTGTTTGTCAATCTCAACTGTTTGCTTTCAGCATCTACAGAAAACTCTGCATCTAACTGAATGTCGCCTTCTGGACTATAAGGTGCTTCATTGATGTTATGAACATGATATGGTTTTTTCTTTAAACGAATATTACCAACAAAGAACGACCATTTATCTTTATCTGTAAAAAATTCAGTACTGCTGGTATGTTCAGTCAAACATCTATATGTATAACTTCCAACTTCCACTATATCATCAACAGTATATTCTTTGTTAGAAACCCAAGGCATACTTGAGTAACCACCGACAAACACTTCGATATCATCTGCCTGACCATATCCCGTTGGGATAGTAGAAATATACCCAGTGTCATATGTCCAACTACTTGACTGTTCTACTCCCGTGTTAGGATCCATTGGAGTGAAAGACAACGGAACTATATTAGTTCCATCAGACTTAACTTGCTCAATTAATGTACTCTCAGTGTAAGGAATGGTTTCGCTTGGTCCAAGATCTTGAACATAGCTGCCGGCACGGTGTACTTTTGAAACACCGGTACCAAGTGTTCCTCTGCGTAATTGCCCTAACACATATGTTGTTACTGAACCTACTGTTTTTGTTGTTAGAGTAAAGAATTCAATGCGTTCGCCTCTAATTTCAATAATACCTGGTTTGTTATTAGCAACACTAGGTCTGTCAAAATTACTTGCATCTTCAACTTCAATTGAATTGTCTGTGTAAAGTAAATTGTTTACTAAACGAGTTTGTTTATTAGCATTTAAACGTTTATAGTGAACACGATTCAGCATATCTTTAAATTGCATATAAGAAATGCCTGAAGTTAATACTTGACTACCGTAAGTAATAACTGTGAAAATATCTGCAACATCAGGATAGAATGCTAACTTAATACTTTGTTTGTCTTCATTTAATCTAAAATCTGCACTAGGTGTTAACAATATTCCATTTTTAATTACCCATACATAATTTTCATCAATAACTGTTCTATCCAACTGAATTATTCCACCAGCAACTTCTTTATAGTTGTAGAAGCTTGGTGTATCTGGTGTTAAAACCAATGTGGATGTTACGTTTACTTCTGTTCTTTGAATATCTAAGATGTCGTGTTTATAAGAACTTAGTACCTCAATCAAATCAGTTGTTTGATATGCTTCATTAAAAATAATTTTTGCAGGCTGAATTCCGCTAGGAGGAACATATTCATAATCTTGTGTTTGTTTAACACTTATAATTAATTCTTGATTTAAATACTTTCTTCTAATATTTTGAGTTATCTTAACATTGATTCCAGATAAATCAACAACATAATCAATTCCTGAAACTAGTAAATCTCCACCTGCGTAAACATAGATATCACCAATTGCTAACGAATATGGAACATATTTTGTAGGATCAATTGCGTAGTTAACTCTGTTACCTAGAATATCAAAATAGCTATTATTAGGACCTTGAAGGAACTTATTGTTTACTCTAACCAACATATTAGATTCTGCAGGCAATGTATCTCCAACAATATTTTCAAGATTATATGTTGTAGATCCGTTACCCTGGAAACGTTCTGTTTTTGTAACTGAATATGTTTGTTGAGAACCTTCTACAATTACAAAGTTTATTAAATCTCCTGCGGCAGGAGCAGTTGAAAACACCATACCAATTCTGTTGTTGCTTTCGTAACTTGAGTCTGTCTTGAATAATGCAGGAGTTCCAAACAATGGCTCTACACCATTTACATATACTAGGTATGTTGTGGGGCTATTGGTCCAAGATGCTTTAGTAATAAATTCTTTTGTTGTCCCATCACCAATAAAATAATCTAAATCTAAAATGTTTGAACCATTAAATCCAAAACTAAAAATTGAAACTAGCTGGCCTTCTGGCGGAGCTGACAAGAATTTAACTTGCCTGTTTTGGTAATCAATAGTATAGTCAGTGTTTAATGTTTTTATTGTAGATGAAGAAGACAATACTCCAGATATTTGATCCCTAACGCCTGTTGTAAATTTAACAATAACTGCTGTTTTTGTATTTGGCTGTTGTGTTATTAAAAAATCTGTTGTAACACCGTCGGCAATGTAACTATCTACTTTAATGTTAGCAGACCCTTGGTTTGGTCTATCATATACTTTAATTGCAACAGTATCAACCACTTGCCCTGGAACTACTTCTTCCGTAGCTGGGCTAGTTGTTGGGGTAACAAATCCGTCACCGTCAACAATAATATCATCTGCGGCAATACCAGTAGCAGAACTATAAGCTAAATCTCCGCCGCTGATAGCAGTATCATAGTCTTGATCTTGTGGTATAACAGAGCCGTCACTTGAAGCTTTTCTCCAAATAAATTGGTCGCCGTCGTATACATCAAAGCTGCTTGGAATACTAAAAGTATCTTCTACGCCGTCAGCAATAATAGTTTGCATTATAGAAGTTGTATTTGCCAATGGAGTAAGTGTGCTTATGTAGTTTGACTGAGCTGTTATGTCCTGTAATTTTTCAACTTTAGCTGTTTCGTTAGCATCAATATCAGTATTAATTAATGCCAATGAGGCTTCTTCCGTAGAAATTGTACTTTGTATTGCAGGAATAGTTGTATAAACTAAAATGTTTATATCACTTACTGTTGGTGCATACAATGGATCTGATGGAGTTAAACCGTCTAAGACTACCAGTAATGCATTTAGTTCTGACTGTTTATCCTGTAAATCGTTATTGGCTATTGCTAAAGTTGATTCAGTCGCTGCCTTAGAATTAATCAAAGAATAATACTCGTCAACTAACAAATTATATTCAATTTGTAAACTATTAAGCTCGTCTCGTGCTGTTCCTGTAATAGTATAATTAGGATCGTCTAATCTAATTGGATTAGTATATGCTGAAATTGAAATTTCAGCACCTACTGGAATAGGTTCAACTAAAAATACTGTTCCGTTAGGATTAATTGTACAATCAATTGGATCTACAAGTGTTCTTGTAAAAATTGCACTAGTTCCAGCTGCAATTGATTTGAAAAGAATTTGATTTAACTTAATTTGCGTAGAATTAATTATATTAACAATCTTGGTTTCAAACCCTAAAGTCTTGGCAACATCAGGAATAATACTTAAAATATCGCCAACTCTGAGGCCGGCTGTACTAGCAACTGTAACTATGTCACTACCTGCCACGTTTGTTATTGAGGCGGAAATTGTAGTGGTAATAGAAACAGTAACGGTTGGTGGGTAGATGTCATTTATATTAAAATTATAAATGGTTGAGAATCCGTCGCCAATATACGAATCAACATTCTTACCAACGTAATATACGTTTAATTCTGTTCCGTCTTCTGGAACATAAGGTAATGTAAATGTATGTGTTCCTGCCGATACAGATACAATATGGTCATCATATGTCTCATCAAAACTTGCCCACTTGTCTGTATAATAAGGAACACTGCCCCAGCCCGAGCTGATATCAAAATTCAGGCCGTGTACACTTACACCACCGTAGTCGACACCTGTCATTAGTTGACTTAAATCTTTTCCTAATTCACCAACGGATGGATCATAGTAAAATTGAATTCTATCTGCGGCTGTTAGCAGTTGCAAATCTTTTGTATAATTGACTGTAATTACAGAACCTTCTGCTGGTGGATTTTTAAATGTAATTGAGCCGTAATAACTTGTAAATCCTTTTGATGTCGAAGTTACTACAGATAGTTTATAATTTTCTTTAAGAACCTCAACATCATTGATTAAAACAGTTGGGCGACTTAATTGTATATTTTGTACAAATGTATTGGCAACATCAGGAGCCCATGTTAAACTAAACTGAATTCTAGAACCGTCAACTAACGATCCTTGGATAGTTTCAGTCTCTTGTAGCTTTGACATTAGATATTTTTGAGATAATCTATCAAATTTTAATTTGATTAAATTGCTTCTAACAACACCATTGCCTAATATAGCTATAACCTTTGCCGGTGTGCCACCGTCAACTAATCCTCCAGATAATACAATTTCAGGAGCTGTTAAATATTTTTCTCCTTTAGTTAATAATATTACCCTGTTGATTCTTCCGTTACTAAACAATGCTCTAGCTGTTGCTCCAGTACCAGTATTGCTAACAATATTAACTGTTGGTTCAGCCCTGTATCCAGAGCCTCCGTCAACAATAACTAAAGAAATAATTGAAAATCCTAAATTATCGTACCAATGCTTCCAAGGATATGATATCACAGAATTATTATCTGCTTGAACTAGGCCACCAACTACATTTGTAGTAATTGAAGATAGTGCTCCGTTTTCATAAACAGGAGGTAAATCAAAGTCTGTAGTTGATATTTGACTCGAATCTAATTTGTCATAAGAGCTGACATACTCTCTAATTTTAGTTCTGTAAGGTTTTACCTCGTTAACAAAATCTTCAAAATTTTCTAAGTTATCACTATTATATGTAACTTTTTCTTTAAGCTCCCCAACTTTATGTTGTGCTTTGACAAAACTAGTTTTAAAAATCCAATCAACATAACTTTGTTCACTGAATACATATCTAACGCTGTTAAAGAAAAGATTCAAATAAACATATTTTAAATCATCAATTAAAATTTTATCTTTTAAAGAATTTAAAATAATAGTCAGTTCAATCGATACAGAGTTGTCAAATATTGAAGAATCGTATAACGAACCGTCAAAGCCGTAGAGTGTATTTTCAAATTTAAACAATGTTGATAAAAACTGTATTGTGCCTTTTTCTTTGGCTATAATTTTATAACTTTGAGTCCAATCAACGCTGGAAGAATTAGAATATTTTTCTAATAAAACCCAAGTGCCTGCACTACTTGTTTTTACTTTTACAGTTTGACCAACTGAAGAATTTAAAGAGATAAGATCCGTAAACGTTGCTATAGTGTGGTCAATAGCTGTAAACTCACTGTATCCTGTTGCGTACCAATCTACAGTATTCCAATACTTTCTAACATCATAACTTTGTGTTTGTACTCTACTCCATACTAAAGTAGTTGGTTCATAAGAATATATGCTCCAAGCACCGTTAGCAGCACTATCACTACGAACTAAAACACTATAATTTCTTAGAATAACCAATGTATCAGATGTGTATCCTTCACCAGAAGAAATAACATCGTAACCAACAATTTGTCCTTTGGTGTCAATCTTTGCTTTAACTTTAGCTCCTTGGCCCGATCCTGTTATAGTAAAATAAGGAGAAACAGAGTAACCTTTACCTTTTGCTTTGATATCAATTCCAACAATTCTTCCGTTTTCTATTATTGCAGAAAACGATGGCTTTTCATAAGTTCCAATATTAGCAAATCTTAACTCAGCGTCACTATCTAATATAGAATCATATAGACCTGTTAACTGTCCTGGTTCTTTTTCGTACGAATTTAAATCAGATACATCTCTATTTTCAATTATTAAATTTTTAAATAATTCGTTGTTGAGGTATTCTATAAACTGTTTTAATGCTTCAAAACGATTTATAAACATACTCTGTCTAGGTCTATTTTCGATACCGTATCTAAGTTTTTCTGGAAGTGTAGTATCTGGCACTAGACGACCTTTGCTATCTTTTCCGCTTAGGCTATCAAACCACTTTTGTTCAATTGCTTGTGGAATAACAGTACTAGATTCGTTGTTAATAATCTTCCATTGGCTATGAATATTCCTATATGAATTCTTTGTTAACCAATATTCAACACTTAGAACTACATCCTTATCTTGAAGCAATGATTTTACATTTACTAAACTAAAACTATTTGATCCGGTTAGTGCAATATATCTGTAGTCTGAACCTCTTGGATTTTCTATCAAAGAAGCAACTGCACTTGCAGAAAGTTTTCTGTTAGCAACAGCAGGAATAGTCTTTTTTCCTTTGACCCAATAATAATACGTATTTCTAAAAGATTTAGAAATAGTGTCATACTTCTTGATTACTGAGTATACATTGTTAGAGTATAAAGGAGTTCCGCTAATTCCTGCTACTAATCCTTCTTCTGTATCTGCTATTTCATTCCATTGAGTTGGCGTTAACCTAGACTCTACCCACTCATACACATCAATACTAGCAAACGGAAAAATTGTATTCCAGGTACTATTTCGATATATTAAATCGGTATCATTACTATCGATAAATTTAGCAGTTCTTAAATCCCACCACAACGCACCAACATAAGACTTTGTCCATGCCATTCCGTCGTCAACGTTAACTTCGTCTGTTCCGATGCTATAAGTTGCAGGATCATAAAAAGTTTTAAATCTTATTTCTGAATCAGCGATGCCTGGTATTTTTCCTTGACTTGGATCAATCACATCAAGATAAGATACCATCTTGTTTGTTCTTTTATTGTACAAGAATGCTCGTTTAATTTGCGACAAATCAACTCTATCATTCTCTCTGTGTTGTAGTTGCCAGCTAAGGTGTCCAGAAACTTTTCGATATTCAAATACTTTACCTGATCTGAGACCTTGGTCAATTGCATTGTCTATGCCTATAATTACTTGGTTTGATCCAACAGCAAAACCAGAACTGTAACCTGCTACATCTGTTTGTAAATTTTCAAACTTTTCACCATAGACCCATTTTGAATAATATCTATCGTATACGTCAACTCTTCCGTTATTTTCAATAACATCAAAAACTGTAGTTAAACCGTTATCAAACGTAGTCAATCCGTCGTCAAATTTTGTTCTAATAATAGTATCTGAACCTTTACTGAATATAATCAAAGACTCGTAATCATTCATGAACGATATTTTTGATCCAAAAAATTCTGCGATTTCTGGTCGATTACTTAGAATTGTTTGATACAACGAATAGTTGCCATCTTCTAATTTATAAACACTCACACTTCCTTGATCAATCTTGTCACCATCATAATTTACAGATGATATAGCAATGTAAGTACCGTCATCAGAAGAAGTAGTACTTGATCCAAATTCTCGAGCTTGTCCTATTATTGTTTGTGTTAAATTATAATCAATCTTATCAGTTGTTTTATAAACAAATACTTTACTATAAGGTGTTTCTTTCAAAGAAGTTACTAACAACGTAGAACTATCTTTACTAATAGATAGAATTGCACCAAAACTACTTCCAACAACTGTTGGTGAATCAATATAATGTTCAACATCATATCTCCAACCTGTAGTAACAAATTCTATAACTCCAAATGGATCAATGTCAGGCGGTGAGCTGATTACAATTGAACTCGTAGCTTGATTGACTGACGATACATACTGATTACTAAAACCAGTACCTTTTAAATACATTCCTTCTTTAATTCCCGATGTACTAGTCAACACCACTGTTGTGCCTGAGCTACCTACCGGATTATATGTTGTAGTAACTTCGGTTACAGTCTTGTATGTTAATCTGTAGACCTTACCCTGATCATTGTTGTAGCCATTAGCTCCAACAAATAATATGTCATCGCCAAAAGTTAAACTTGATCCAAACAACTCGTAAGCAGTTGGTGCTGGGCTTAGTACTGTTGCAACTAAGGTAAAGATATTATTTGAATCTTTTTCGTATAAAGAAATAACACCTTGTCTTGTAAGTGTTGAATTACTTCCTGTACTATCAACTGAGATATAAGGAATTTCTTTCCAGTAATCTCTTGCATTGCCTGTACAAGATACTGTTGCTATTGGTCCGGTAGCTCCGCCGCCTACAACAGACACAACTTTTATTATTAGGTTGTTTTCGGGAGATGCGCCGCCTAATGAAGATCCAAAAATTCGTATACTATCACCAACTGCAAATGCTGTTCCGCCAGAGACAACTGTAACAAAATAGTTTGAACTTACTACATTAACATGAAATGTTGCACCAACTCCGGCACCGGTCAATACTGTTCCAGACAAACTTGTATATGTTCTACTGTTAACTTCTGGATTATTATTTGTGTTTGTTACCAAAGACTCGTAATGCTTTGAATTTCTTAAAACTATATCACCCACAGAATAAGATGTAGATGAGTTCCAAACTCCTTTATATAAGCTACAAACTTCTGTAGCAAACGGTGTACCAAGTGCTAACCATCTGCTATCTTTAGACAATGCCATTATGTCGCCGGTGTACGAGTCAGGCGAATTAGAAAAACCAAAACCAGTCTCTTTAGTTATAAAAGGTGGTGTAATAATTTGACGCTGTACCCAAGGAGAATTAATTCCAGCTTTATCTAAAACTATTGCCTCGCCGTTTCCTGTAGAAATCAAAGAAATATTTCCTAAAGAATTTAACAGAACTTGGCGGCCGTATCTCAAACCTTCTTGCGGAGCAGAGTTAACAATTTCGTTTTGACTGTAAACATCCGAGTGTTTCCACACTCCCCACTTACCGTTACCTGAATCATCTGTCCATACTAATTCATTTTCAATTAGAGGTACATCAACAACATTGTCGATTTGATCAATCGAATCAACTCTATTAGACCTTAAGTAAGCTGCAACGACACGTTGCTGATCCGCAAAAGGCTTAGGTTGCTCATCTTTAGTTGCAGATAATGTAACTACTCGGCCGTCAACTGATAATATTTGATAAAATCCGTTATACTGAGAAGTTTGGTCAATACTTAAATAATTTCCTATAGTTGGACTTACAATATTTTCAAAAGTAACTGTAATTTTTCCTATAGTGTAAGTTATATCAACTATACTATTGTTAAGTCTTGAATATCTATAAACGTTCCATTGTCTGTTTTCAAATCCAGCCCATATATAGTCACCTTCTTTGAAAGTTGTGACATCCTGATTAATGATATCGTTTATAGTTTTTAAAACTACTTTAACGTCACTAGATCTGACATAGCCTGGTGTTCGAAGATATCTATCGTTATTTTCTATTAAAGGCCATGGATTATTGTTATACCCTATAGGTTTTACATATATGTCGTTTGGTGTTTGACGAACTACAAAATCAACTACACTAGTATCTATTTGATTTACAAGTTCAAACCCCTGGGGATTATTTTTAACTAATTCTTCGTCTACTACAAATTCAATATTTTCAAAACTATTGCTGGCACCGTACTGTCCAGTCCTAATAGCCCACTCTTCATAGAATGTTATGCTTTCCTGGCCTTCGGCGCTGAGAACATCAAATAACTTATTAAGAACATTTTGTGTACCTTTCTCAATAATCATACCTTGATAAAACTTAAATTCGCTAACATCGTCTTTGATAATGTTATTAAGGTATTGTCTCTTTTGATAGCCAATTAAGTGTTGTGCCATTGTCTGCTGGTCACTGTCAAAGTTATCACTATCGAGATTATAAAAATCTTGGAATTGGGTTGCTTTATAAGTCCAGTTTGGAAGTAACTGCGGTGTAGGCTTACTATCGAGTTTCATCCAGTCGTTTTGAACAAACGTTTCTTTTCCAGGAGTTGAAGACTTTGCAGTATAATAGAACTGTTTATATTTGACAATATCGCCCAACGCATAATCTTGCCATGCTTGCCAGTCTTTTATTAGTGCTTGGTCAAATATAAAACCTGGAACATTGAAGTCGCCTTTCCATTCGCTACTAACATATCCAGAAACTTTAATACGTTCCTGTCTGTAACCGCTAGCCGGATTATAGATAGTATCATTAAACAATGTAGAATTTTTTAACAATACAATTTGTTCTTTCTGTACAAGATAGAATGTAGCTCCGTATATACCATCGGTTACTGGTGTGTAGCTGACTGCATTTTCATCTCTGTAATTATTAAGAAACTGCGGTTGTATAGGAGTACCGTCAACTTTAAATATTTCGTATTTGTTAAACTGATTCCTTACATCGTCTACTACAGATTTATCAGCAGAGAATGTTAGATTCATAGCCGCAGGGCTTAAACTAATAACACTACTTCCTATAGAACTCAACCCATCTAGTTTAACATATTGATCGTAATCAAATATACTAGAAGGATCAATGTTGTTAATTGCCCTGTAATAGTCTCCGTTGTATCGAACAATTTGTCCTAACATTACAGGTTGTTCCTGCTGCCAATTAGACCACTTGTCCTGGCCAGTACTCCAGTTTTGAGTTGTCCAGAACATAAACTCTTTGGCGCTGGTTTCCCAATTTGTAATTGTGCCTAACTGATTATTAAAGTTATCAAAAATGAATCCTTGATCTTTTAAGTACTCCCCGTACCCTAACAAGAAATCTACAACATCCTGAATAGTCCTAAGTTTTGTACCGTAAGGAAGAACTATTGCATCTGTCCTATCCCATCCTTGTCGAATATAAGCATTTCGGCCGCCAACTATTGGAAGAGATGGCAGTAATGTATAATAATTAGGATTGAATGTTGTTGTAGTGGTATGTAAAGTTTTTACTCTATAGTACCTGCTCGAGTAAGCAACAACTTTTCCAGCAACATATTGATTTTCTGGTGTCCATGTTGTAAAACTCTCAGAAACTCCGCCAACATTAATTTCTATTCCAGATTTAGTCCAGTTATAATATCTAAAATAAGGTTGTGTTTTGCTGTATCCTTTGATACTATAGCCATCTTCTAACTTTGTAATAATTACACCGCTATAGATAATTTTTTTAACTGGGCTTGAGGTATTGAGAATTATTTCGTAATCTTCTGTTGGTATAAAAACACTTCCCGCAGTCAACGGTGTTTTACTATCTAATAGTAATTTAAATTTTTCTTTACTTGTAAAGCCACCTATTCTATGAGAAATCCTTACTTGAATATTTTGTAAGTCATAAAGATACTGTTCATATGATTTTAATCTATCACTTTGAATATAATCAACTAGGTAGTTTATAATTCCACTAGTTCTAACATGAGTCTTAGAAGAAAAAACACTTGGTAGTAGAATATCTTTTGGTCTAATTCGTTTTTGAGTGTCTTTATATACTATTTGTCCGGCAATATTTCTAATGACCCTAGATCTATCTAATAATAATCCAAACGATCTTGCAGGATGCGTTAAAATTAAAGTAATTAGAATTGCAAACGGATAATGACTACTTCTACGCCAAGAATTTTCTACTGGGCTAACATCACCAAACACAAAATCACCGGCAGTAGAGTTAGTAATAATACCCGATGCTAATCCAGATTCCACTGGGCTAATTAACTCGCCGGAACTATTCACTGGTATGTTATCTTTTAAATAACTTCTTACATACTTTTTATTTTGAACAGGTGGCTTGTTTGGTTCTCTTATAATGCCGTTTGATAAATCGTCCCATAGTACTAAGTTATCACTGGTATATGGGGCAGGGCCGTAAACTGTTTGCCACCATCTAGGTTCTTCACTAAATCCTAACATTTCCCAAGGACATAAATGAGGACGATCCGTTTCAAGCATCCAACGATGAATACCTTTCCAGTATCCTGGTAAAGGTGTACGGCCGTCTGGAGTTGCCATCTCTCTATAGTTAAATGTTCGAGGATCTTGATTATTATAACTTAATGGTTTTGTAAAATCTCTGTCAATTAAATTTGCCCATGAATAAAAATTAGACGAAAGAACTTCGTCAAATTCTTTTAAAGAGTATGAGCTAGTTCTGTTGTATACCGGAATGAAATCGCTGGCATCAAAAATCAGCGGATCATACTCTACCTTAATATTATTGTAAATTCGTTTTTCTAATTCAAGAATTAACTGATCTCTGTAATCGCCATAAGCCAATACAATACTGCCATCGTGACCTTGAATAACTGTTCGCGGAGTTAGTAAACTGGTATCAAGATATATCTTTGGTTCAAACTTTGGCCATAGTCCTAATTTTGTTGGAGTCTGAGGGATAAAACATCCGTTAGTATTTTCAAATTCAAAAATTGAGATTATATCGTTATTAGCAATATCAGCTAATATTAAAACAAATCCTTGTTCATCAAAAGTATAATCTTTACCGTGTAGCAACTGTTCGCCGTTAAGGTAAACTAAAACTGCTTTACTAGATAGCTCATTTAACGTGAACGGTGTTGTTAAAGGATAACTCTTAATTCTGTAATCAAATACTTTTAAATCATTTCTAATATTACCTGCACACGGGACCATGTCGCTAAAATAATACGGAAATGTTGAAGGTTTATTTTTATTAATTTCTTGTAAAATCATGTTCACATGAACATGCGGCTCTGCTTCAACACCTAGTGTTTCAGCAACTTTAATAAAATTTCGTTTAAACTTATTATAATCAATTTGAGAATTTTCAACAGCTCTAATAATATTGTTATTCTGCGAAGTCAAATGATACAATGCTAAACCAATTGGGCCACTATGCTGAACAAATTTAGTTCCAAATTTTGTAATATTTCCTAAATCTCTAATATTGCTTACGCCCGGATAGGCCCCAGTAAACTGATCTTGAATATTATCAATTATTGAATTAACATGCGCCGAGATTTCTCCTAACGTAAAGTCAGCTATATCGTCATTCAACGGATTGTTTTGTAGTCCAATTGGAACTTCATAAAAACCGTTTGAATTAATAGGTTGTGCCGAATATGCTTTAATTGTTAAAATATCAGTTAATTGAATATCATTTTGTAAAATAATTTTCTTAAATGGAGTTGTATCAGCAATCGACCATAACGATTTTTCTAACCTTACTCCGTTTATTAACACCAATACTTCTAAGTCTTCTAAACTGTTAACGTCATCGAACATGTCTAATTCAAAATTGTTAACTTTGTTCGAATCTTTATAAATTCGTACAGCTGCTTGAACTTTCTTACTGACTGATTGTTGCCAGCCATTAACAAACTTAATTTCGTTGTTTACCAGAGTTTTCAAAAGAAATCCGGTATTTGTCGACTTGTCGATAATAAACGAAACATCTTTATACTGATAAGAGTCGGATATGATATCGAAATTAAAAACAATATCACCTATGTTATCAATGTTTTTATACGATAACGGGAACCCTAAAACAGAATCGCTAGCGCCTGATCCAATTTTATAAGAAAATAGTTTTGTGCCAGAAAAAGTTGATCCTTCGTAGACAGACTTATCACCAACACTGACACCGTTTTCATCAAATATATCAAACAACGGTGCTTGGTTTACATTTAATTTTTGTTGTGCCTTGGACCAATTAGAACCATCGAACCAGTACCACGATCCACGATTTAACAATCCGTCGCGAATTAGAACTGCATCCATTTTTGACGGGGATGTTTCTTCTGTTAAGTGGATCTGTCTTACACCATCAAGTATTAAAAAGTCAACTCTAAAAATCTTGTTCTTAACTCGAATATCTGTATCAGCGGCAAATAAAATTCTTTGCCCTTGAGCAATATCAACTCCGTCAATATTATAACCTAGCTGTCCTTCAATTTTAGAAAAGACATCAACAGTATATGTGTCAATTAAATCAACGTCCGGAATGGTACTTGTTCCAAAATTAAATAATTTCAAATCTGGTTCAAACTCAATAATAGGTCTAACGGCCCTAGCCGATTGATCAATATCTGCAATTTTTCCGTTATATCTTGCACTAGATTCGATTGTGTCTTTATGGAACCATCGATTATATCTGCTCCAAGGATTGCTGTCTTTACTACGTCTACTAACTACAATATAATCTTTATTACCAGCATAACTTGTTGCATCACCAAACGGCTGACTATCAAACGGGTCTACGTCAAATAATACAGAAGAGCTAGTAGAATACGGTCCAACGATTTCTAACGATGAATCACTAACTAACTCAATAGAATCTCCAACTCCTTCGACATAGTAGTTGCCAACTTTAAATTTTTCAGGAACAACATTTCCTACAAAATTTAATTTCATTCCGTTGCTTAACGCTGTGCCGTCTGGAAGGGTGTAAGTTTTTTTGCCTAACAGATCTGTCTCAAGATTAAATGTAGTGGATTCGTCAATTGACAATATCTCAAAAACTCCGCCTAAATTTACATCCGTTTCGCTAACATAATATAATAAATCAGGCGCATTGATTGGAACTAAAAACTCAATAACTCCCTGCTCAACTGCATTATTTGTAAGCCCAGCAGCTTCGTATCGATATGTAGTTCCGTCAATGCGTTTTGTCTTAATGCTAAACGGATTTCCTAAACTATTAATTTCAAAACGATAGGTTTGTCCCCTGTAAAGACGTATGCTAGGGTTTTGTGTTAAACCCGTTGGGTAAAAAATATAAGTGTTATTATCTTCTTCTGGTTTAATTTCAATTTTATAAGTGCTAACAATTTTTTCTTGATTGCCTATTACACGAATAGCATCTGGGCCGTAAGGTAACCAATAGTATTGTTGGAAATTAACAAACTTATCCCAATCAATATGTGGATCCCAAGAATAAAATTCTTGTTCGTTAAGTCTAGCATGATTCTTAGTATTGCCACCAAATACACTAATTTGATTAATATAATCTTGATAGTCTTTAAAAAAGTTTACATTTTCTAACTCGTCTTTAATTACTAGACCCGGCTCTAATTGATAATTTTGACGCGGTGCATCTGCGGCTTCAATAAAAATATCTTTACTACTGGTTGATTTACTATTTTGTTTTCCTATGTAGCCGTTAATTTTTTTAACAGTACCAGGTTGTATTAATTGATCTACAGTAGCTTGTAAGAATTTTTTATTTGAATCTGTTCTATAATATCTTGGTAGTAATTCAGAACTTGATGTTTTTCCGCCAGATGGATTAATTTTATCCGCCATTGTTTGCTCCATATGAAGAACTTGTTATTGTTTGTTGTGATGTTGTAGTCGACTGTACTGTTGTTCCTGCAACAGATTTAATTGTTGAGCTGGTTATGCCTGAAATAATTTCAATATCGTCAACTGTTGCCCCATTTACAAACAACTCGTCGCTAGCTGATTTAATTTCGAACAGGCTACCAAACCCTAATCCGTTTTGTCTCGGTACAATAACAAAACTAGAAATGTCCGGGGCAAGTTGTGTCATTACATAAGCAGAAAGTTCTGTAAAATAAAATGTATCGCCAAATTCCCAATTTTCTAAAGCAAAAAATTCTTCTATTGCGGATATAATTCTAGTTTTTATATCGTTGTCTGATACAACTTGATTTGAATTTTTAATTACTTTAAAACTTGCCTGAACATCTGGACTTGCTGTTTGTCCAAATAAAATTTTGTAATTCGCTGGGTGATAGATGATTTCGTCGCTAATTGTCTTGATGAGATTTAAATTAGTAGAAACTAAATCATATAATTCATTAGAACTAGGAGGCAACGGTTTAGTTTCAATTGCACCAGACAACCATTGTCTAAATTTAATATCAAAACTCTTTGTTAGTAAGTAGATGTCAATAATATTACTTGCACCTGGGTCAATTCTACTATCGTAATCAGCATTATGAACATATTGAAATTTTAAATTACTTCGACCAAGAAAAACTTTATAATCAAGTGTAGGTACATACGGATCAGCTAACTTGTCGTTGTATTTGAAAACGGTATTTGTATCTACAAAATAAAAATACTGTCCTGTTTTTCTTTCATTAAATGATGCAAAGTTTTTATTAGCTTTTACTAGTACTGTCTGATTAGAATTATCAAAGTATCTGTAATCTTCTTGTCCTTGGCTAATTGAATATTTTTCTTGAATAATATACTTCTTTTGAAGTACTACAGAACTAGTTTCTCCAACTACCGGCGGCTCTACGATATTCAAAAATAATTCTGGATTATCAACTACTCCGTTATCGTCGGAGTCTGCAAAAGACACAATAAGTTTTTTATTGTCAACATAACCATCAATACCAACATACTCTTGTACAATATCCCATGATTGATCGTAAGTAAATGAGGAAGAGCTATCTGGCTGTGTATTGATGCTCAACACTTTAATTAGATCTTTAACTATTGCATTTGTTTTGCTATCATAAATTTTGTTAGAAGATTCAAAATAAAAACGAACTTGCTTATCGCTTTCAAAAATATAACGCTGACATCTTGATTCTACTGTATAAAATTCATTATCTGTAGTAAACAACAGCAACCAACTAGCGTCCTGTCTTAAATTAGTCTGATCGCCTTGCTTTCCTAAACTAAAATTATTTTTTGTATCTAAGTTTAATTCAAATACAATTTTCCATTGTTGATTTACTGCATCGTATCTTAATCCAAACGGCTTGTTTGAATAAATTAAATCTATCATTGTTCCAATAGTATCAGAATCAATTACAGTTCTCCACTTTGGAATAATCAACGAAAGCAATGGATTAATTCCAGATCCTGTTGACAATGAAGGTATTGTTCTATTAAGTGTTACTGGTCCAAACCCTGTTGATAAAACACCAGTTCCGTTTGCAGAACCATCGTTGACTATACTAACAACTTCGGCCCATAAAGAAGTTGTTGCGCCTTGCGATGCAGGCGATCCATAAACTAATTGATTATTACTTAAAGTGTCAAAATACCAACCTGCTGGGGCTGAAAACTTTAACAATGCGCCTGCTTTAATATATTTTAGGTCGGTCGAAGTAAACTCTCCTAATTTATAAATTTCATTACCTGCATTTGCGCTAAAATACCCAGTTGACAAGCCAGTGTCGCTGGTTACATTTGTCCAGATAGTATCCAATCCTTCAACATAATTTAAGAATTTTTCATAATAAAAATTTCTTAAATCAACATTTTTTAAAACGTCAACAATTTCATTGTAAATGACACCTTCAATGTCAGTTTTATTTTCATAAGAGAATCTTAATGCATTTGTAAATTCTTCTTTGTAAACTATTCCGTCATCAGCAAATAAAGTTGTAGAACTATATTTGCCTGTTGGGTCTGATAAATCAAAGTATCTGCTAATACCAGAACTTGTTCTATTGATAGCTTTAATTTTAGATATTTGTGTACTAGCGGATAGCGGACTAATGTTGTAGTCTTCTCCAGTTACCATTCTATTTTGTGTATAGTATGTTTGCGGAGCATTTGCTTTGATGTCTTCACTAGATTCTGATACAGCAGCATTTGAAACACTACTAGCCAAATTCATCGATATAGTCAGTGCTTCTTGTTGTCCTGCATTTGAAATATACGGGAACGAAATACTCACATTTCTTATATCTTGTGTATTGATTGTATAACTTAATCCGTTGCTTACTCGATAATAAGTTTTAAAAGTTCCTAATGGCAGGTCGCCAAATGTTCCGTCGCTGAACTGTAAACTAATAGCGTCGCTTGTTCTTGTTATAACAGAAAAGATTGTTCTTATGCTTTTATTAACACTATTGTAGATAATATTATTAGCTTCAAAATTTGAAACACTGGTCCACAGCGCAGATTCTGTACCTTCAGAGTCTAGTTGATATAGCCACACATCGTCGTTATTAATATTTTGACTATCAATGTCAATAGACTGATTATTACTTGGCTGTGTAATTGTAAATGTTCCTGTGTTAAGGGTTCCTTGCACAAATCTTAAAAAGAAACCTGATCCTGGACTACCAGTGCCTCGTCCATCATCTTTATAGATGCAACTTAGACGATTACCTTGTTTTGGAGTTTCTTCGTATATGTAAGAACGACCCTTAAATGTGGTGCTAACTACTTCAAAATCCATGCTACGGCCAGCAACTGTTTTTGTAAAACCGTAAACAGGCAACCCAGTAGTGTTATTTTGAAACACGTACTGGTCTGTTGGTGTTCCATAAATTACCTCACTTGCCGACGGATTACCAAATTGCTGTGTTTTTGCAAACGCAGAATTCATAACTTTAATAAATTGATCGTACCAATTCGGATTGCTGGCATCATTCCAATTGATTACTTGTCCTGATAAATTTCTACCAGTACTATCAACAACATTTTCAGTCGTTGATACACTTGAAAACTTTAATAAACCACTAGCAGCAACATTTCGTTTGGCATTGTATGACAACATCCTTGCTAGACGCAATACGCTTTCGCGTCGCTCGGCTAGTTCTAAGAAATTATCTCGAGCATTTAAGTCAACACGGAATGCTATACTTTGCCCTAAGAACGCAATAAGATCAATAAGTGCTAGATATTCGCTAGATTCTATGTAATCGTTGTAATCTTCTGGATAGTTTTGACGGATATAATCAATCATTGTTCTGCGTAGATTTTCAAAATCGTAGCTTTGAAAATCAGCATTTTTAAAAGATTGATATATTTTTTTCCAATCTTCAGATATTAAAAGTTTATTTTGTCTAGCAGTTACCGTCATGATTTATCCTAATAACTATATTTATCGAAGAAAATAATGTATGTACTTTATCCTAATAACAGTCCGTTTGCTTGGTCAAATCGTAATTGCATAGACTGACTAATATTATAAGGCAAATAAGTTAAGACACATTCAAGTTGTATTCCTGTATCATACTGACTGACAGAAACTTGGCTTGCACTTATTCTAGGATCGTAATTTATAATTGTATTCACGTTCTCAACTATTAAATTCTTGAGTTGATCTGTTAAAGGCTCAAATAGCAAGTCCCATATAATTGTTCCAAACGCAGGATTCATTAGGCGTTCTCCTTGCCTAATATGAAAATGATTTAATAAGTCTTGCTGAATTAATTGAAAATCATACAATGCATAATTTTCTGTTTCGTTGCTAACTGTACTAAAGCCTTTATACGTTTTTGGAGTAATTAAGTCTTTACGTTGGTTTGGTGAAAGTACTATTTTATTGTATAATTTTGAATTTTCACTCATTATTGCGCTCCTTGATCAGTACCGGGCGGCAAGATCTTTTCAAATGTATCAGTTTTTGTTGTATATTCTTTAAATGCTTTTGGAGTTGCTATTGATTTTGTCGACTCTCTGTCAGTATTTTTAAAAGAAACTGGATCTAAATTTTCATGGTGCGGCCAAGGTTCGTGCTGTGGCACACGCATCATAATTGTTTCTAAGTCTTGTATTCCTTCCTTGTTAGGAACTGTACAAACATCTAGTGCCACTGTTTTCTCTGCTTTTTGCGAACTGTTCATATAAATCTTTCCAGCAGTTTCTCTATGTGCCGTACCGCTATTAATGTGTGAATCTGCGCCGCTTGTAATTTTTGTATTAGCGGTGGCCAACGATTCAATATCTGTGCCAGCTTCCATGTGAACTTTGGCTTTGGATTTTACATTAAAATTTCGGCCTGCTTCTAAGTTAATATCTCTATCTGCTTTAAAATTTAAATCTTTTTCAGTGTGGATGCTTATACTATCTTCTGCATAGATATCAATTTTACCGTTGCTGGTCATTTCTATCCATGTTGTTCCGCTGGCGTTGCCAATATAAATTAAGTCTTCTGAATTATGCATCAGTATCTGATGACCTGTTCTAGTTCGTATGCGAACTAATTCGTTGTGAGGAACTTTACGCAAACCTTCAGTTTCTCTGTTTTCAACAGAAGAATACTCTGGCGGGCCTTCGCTGGCTAAAGTTTTTCTAATAAACTTATCATCACCATCGTCCATAACAAAAGTTGTGCCGCCAAGACGACTCATTGGAAGCTGATTTGCTTCTCTTCCTTCGAGACCTATCTTCTTTGTTGGGCCGTTTTTATCAAGCGGGCCGGGGGTGCTTATTCCAAACACACTGCTAGGAATTTCTCGACGAGCACTAGATGTTGTTATGCCGCGGATATCGTCTTTTATCAATCCTTGTGTTGTTAAAACTTCTGTTAGTAAATTTTTAGGTTTAAGAATTCGTGTAACATCGGTCTTCACGCCTTCATTAAGTAACCTGTTATATTCCGCTACAGGAACTCTGCCTTCGCCGTCTAATGTAAACTTAGTAGCAGCTTGCCCTGGCACTGAAAAGTTCATTCCTTCTTCAGGTACACAACCAATCCAGTAAGCATATTTGGCATCGTCTTGGACAAAAATAACAATAACAGTTGCTCCAATATCTGGAGGGACAAACCACATTCCGTAACTTGTTTGTGTATGAGAATAATCGTCGTCTAGAGTTAAACCTTCGTTTGGTGTCGATCCGTAAAACGGACTCATAAATTTTGCTTGGAAGGTTTGACCCGGAGCTAACTTGTTTCCGTAAGGACGATGCAATCTTACTTCTAAAACTCCCATAAAAGTTTTATCTTGGTGTCCTACTACCTCGGCAAGAAAAATACCCTCTTTAGGTCGATTAATACCAGGTTGTATTGTATCAAAATTATTTGAGTTACCCATTAAGATTTACCACCTTGTTGTGTTTGGCCTTCGTTCTTAGAGTTAAGTGTGTTTTCTTTCTTGGCTATTGCTTTAAATTCCTGTCCATCTCTCCTAAAGCCTTTAAGAACTTGCCTAAATTGTCCGTCATTAAAATAATTTGTTACGGTAGAAACGCAATATGCACCAGTAAAGCCAATTGCAGGACCGGCTTTTGGATCTTTTGTCATGTCCATATGGTTTGGTCCTGCAAAATTATACATCCCGGTTGTTTGATTAATATCGACTGGGCTTCTAAAATTAACTACAACATCCACTTGATTTGTTTGCCAGTTGACCGATCCGTCTTTGTTTAAATCTTTGAATCCTTCAACTGGCTGTGCAACATAGTTGCCCATACCGCTAGTGGCAAACCAATAAGGATCTCCTAATATTTCTAAATCTAGCATAGTCATGTCATAAGGATTTGTAATTGCTTCGTGAAAAGTTTTAGCCAACCGCTGAAGTGCAGTTTCTGCAGCGTTTCCTCCAACTTTATCTTGACTGTTATCTTTTTGATCATCTCGAGACATTACTCTTTGCCCAGTGGCATCGTCTCGAGATTGCGGTACACCTTGAGGTTTAAAAGCTGGAACTTCTTTATAGCCGCCTTGCTTTTCAGATACAGTCTGTTCTTCCTTGGCTCTTGCTAATCCTATAGTATGTAAAAACGCATCCGATGCATAACTGTTTGCAAAACCAATATTATAATCAATATTAAATTTTATAACTTCTGTATTTTTTCCTGTAAAAATGTAATCGTATCGTTTAATAGCACGAGACTTTAAAAAGTCTATGCCAGGTGTTGAAACACCTGACCCAGCTGTTTTACTTAAATGTACCTTATACGGTATTACACGGTAGACTGCTATTTTTGGCATCTTGCCTACATCCGCATCGTTTTCTTTTGTTTCAATATAATATATCTGGGTGTCAATGCGCCACCAAGTTACCATTCCGTTGACTGGATTAGACAGTGCTTTGTCAGCGTATTCGCTAGATAAGATAATTTGATTTATAGCGGTTGGTATATCTATAGTTTGACTGAATTTGAAAGATCCTTCATCCCAATTAGGAACTAACTTTCCTCTGATCCATATTTTTAGTGCAGGATCCCACGTCTCGTCTTGACGACCTGGAGATTGTTCTGATTTTCTAGTTGGGTTAAAACCTAAGCTGCTGGTTCCAATATCATTTACATCTCCTGCAGATTGTTCTAAGTTTGCAACCGTTACGCCTAATTTTTTTAGTAGTTCAGCAGAATTTCCTGCAGATTGAGGATTTACATAAGCGGTGTTAGTCGATGTTTCTTTCGCAGTTGCTGCCTTAGACACGGCTTTGCTGTCTGCCATATCTTTTGGAAAAATAATCACTATCTGATCTGCAACTTTTCTGCCTCCGTTGTCTTTGACAGCTTCATATAATTTGGCGTTGACAACGTTTTGTAAACTTTCTTGTCCTGTTTGTAGTACTTCTTGAACTGTTTTTCCTTTAATACTAACATCTGTTCTTAAAGACGCAAACTCTGTTGTAAGGGCTAACCCTTGTGTTGCGTATCCGTTGATTAAGTATCGTGTTCCTTGATCCGATGAATTCATTGTCATTGTTGAAAACCTTATAGGAACATATCGTTTTGAAAACGGAACTTTTTGCATTGTTCCTTTTTCTGTATTTCCCCTAAATTCGATACTGATTAAAAACGGAGCATCTCTCCAGTTAGTGTAACCTGCTTTAAGTGCAGCAGTTTGTAGAGAATTAATAAACAATCCAATACTATAGGGCTCAATTACATCAAATTGAATCGTAGCCAAAGAGGTTGTTTTAGGATTAGTATTGCCAATATACGTATCAAATGTTAGATTATTAATAAAGAAGTCTTGTTTTCCAAAATTAGGTGTTTGGATTCTATTCACTGGGTCAGCAAATGCCGACTTACAAATGATTGGCAAAACCTTACCGTTAATATACGACTGATCTGGAAAATTAAATTCGTTAGGGGTTAACGGATGCAATGCAATAGTATACGTATAGCTGGCATAGTTTGATAAAATGTTTGGTGCTGGAACGCTTATTCCTCCGGGAATTGATCCAAAGTTATTGCCCAATGAGGAAGCAGTTTGTACAAGATTAGTTGTTGCCCCAATTACATCGAAACCCATATTAAACTCCTAAAACAGTTCGGAGGCCACTTGCTTTAGGAATATAAATTTTCTTTCCTGGAACAAAATCAAAAATAGGATCTTCTAGCACATCCATATTTCTTTGTGTAAACACCCACCATAATTGTGCATCACCATATAAGTCAAAAGCCAACAAATCTGGTCTGTACATATACTGACTTTCTATTGTGTAAAGAAAATCGTCAGGCTCGGCACTAACTGGTCTAATTGATAGCACATCAAGATAATTTTGTTTAAAATCTGTAGTGTGCCACGGACTTAAAATACTATATTGTGCCATAATTAAATGTATCCGAATGAACTATTTAAATAAGAGCCAGTTACAAACCTGTCAAGGCTGAATTTACGTATAGATGTTCTACTATACATTGGTGTTAGTGTCACTGTAAATTCGCTTTTAGTTGGCACATAGGCCTTTCCGCCGCTGGTTGTTCCACCAATACCAAATGTTCCTAATAAACCTGCTACTTGGCCAACACCGCCGGCAATGGCGCTAAAAGTATCTGCAAATCCAGAAATGCCTGGAATTGCTCCGCCGAGTGTATCTGCCAATCCGCTAACTGCATCTGCCGAACCTGCAATGTTTCCTGCTGCAGAACCAACTACATCGCAATGAATATAATCAGTATCTGCTGGTAAGGTACAAGTAAATCCTGAAACCGCAACCGGAACATTCTTAAAAACATAGTTGCCGTAGCCGTTTAGCATGACTATAGGAGGCGGGTTGCCGGCTTTTGGATCAAAACCAGTGAACATTTTTGACACAGAACGTAAATAATGTACTGCTGCAATCCAATATAACGCTTGACCTGCATCTTCAACTGCCATTGTTGCAGTTATTTCAATAGTGCCCGGGTCGCTGTTCTTATAAGCATTTACAGGGTAGTTTGAATGAACAATCGATTCTTGAGAATACTTGGCATTACCTTTAATAGTAATCCGTGGAGTAAAAGGAAACACAAAACCGCCAGCATCTCTAAGTGGTTTTAACACTGGACTAGATTTGAAACTAGACCAATTTGGGAGACTTAACCTGACACGCCAGTCATTAGCATACGGATCGCCTTGGAACGCAGCAAACGCACTGGCAATATCTCCAATTGCTTCACCGCCTGCGGGAAGATTTAATGCCCTAAGTGCGCCACCAACCCCAGCAGAACTATCAAGCGTTGATAGCGCGGCACTAATAGCCGAAACTGTATTAACTGCCTGTGTTGCGGCTCCAAAAACTGCGGCGCCTGCTGCAACTTTATTGACGAAACTGTTACCTGATGTAAAAGCCATATTTGTTTTTCCTTTTGGTAATATATTTATTTGACTTTATAATATACGTAGTTTATAATCTAACAATCCGGAGATACGTTTGATGACAACATTAGCACCAAAGGTGAATTACCTAAACAACAAAGATTTATTATTAGAAATACACAAATCAAAAAGCTCATACTGTAGCTTTACTAAGCCAGAATACCATCAGTATGACATTATATTGCCCAGTGTAGACAAAATTAATATAAGAACAATAGCAGAAGCCAAGCGAAATAAAGCAAAACGTCTAGGCGACGAAGATTATGCTCGAAGAAAGGCATCGGGAGAAAAAGTCAAACAAGCAGATTGTGCTGTTGACTATAAGAAAATTGCCAAAACAGATTTAATTTTTAGGATTATGACTTTCGAGCATGTTCCAACAAACAGTATTCGCAAGAAGAATCCTAAAAGTACTGCTGACAAACATGATAAAGTTAACTTTCCACCATTCCAACACTTTAAGTTTGATGAAAATGACGAGCTAATATGTGTTGGAAAAAGTCATTGGAAGGGCGGATTGAAAGCTGGCAAGTTCGATAAAGACGCCGGATCAATAACCAATAACCTAGCTCGCATGATGATTAAACTCTGCGAACGATATGCAACTCGTGGTAACGTTAGGGGCTACACATACAATGATGAAATGAAAGGTCAAGCCATTTTACAACTAACACAAATAGGACTACAATTCGATGAAAGCAAGTCAGATAATCCTTTTGCTTACTTTACTGCTGCTGTTACTAATTCATTCGTTAGAGTTATCAACATTGAAAAGCGTAATCAAAACATTAGAGACGATATTTTAGAAATGAACGGTATGAACCCAAGTTATACAAGAACTGGTCAAGGTGAACACGAAGCTGCACTACGCAGACATTCAGAAGGGACAACGGATGAGTAATCTATTTAAAAAGGTCGCATGTTTTACAGACATACACTTTGGTTTAAAGAGCAACAGTCAAGTACACAATCAAGATTGCGAAGACTTTGTTGATTGGTATATTGCTAGGGCAAAGGAGGAAGGGTGTGATACAGGAATATTTCTTGGAGATTGGCATCATAATCGCAACAGTCTTAATATCACTACTATGGATTATAGTCTCAGAGCATTGGAAAAGCTGGGCGGTGCCTTTGATCAGTTTTTCTTTTTTCCTGGCAACCATGATCTTTATTATAAAGATAAACGCGACATTCACTCTGTTGAATTTGGAAAGTACATCCCTGGTATTACCGTTGTACACCACCCGATGACAGAAGGCGATGTTACACTTTGTCCGTGGCTTGTTGGAGAAGAATGGAAGCAAATAGGCAAAAAGAAGGCCAAGTATATCTTCGGGCACTTTGAACTGCCACACTTTTACATGAACGCTATGGTTCAGATGCCGGATCACGGCGAGATTCAATTAGATGCGTTCCAAGGATACGAATTAGGATTCAGTGGACACTTCCATAAACGTCAAAGCAAGAACAATATGCACTACATTGGCAATGCTTTCCCCCACAATTATGCAGATGCATGGGACGACGACCGTGGAATGATGATACTAGAGTGGGGCAAACAACCAGAATACCACGCATGGCCCGGACAGCCAACGTTTAGAACGGTAACTTTGAGTCGTTTGATCGACGAAGCCGACACATTAATACTGCCAAAACAACATTTGCGTGTGACATTGGATATAGATATCAGTTACGAAGAAGCAAGTTTTATTAAAGAAAACTTTATGTCGCAATACGATATCAGAGAGCTTACACTGATTACAGAACGAAAAGCAGTTGAAATTAACACAGACATCGATGTTCAATCTTTCGAAAGCGTTGACCAGATAGTTTCCAGTCAGCTTGTGAATATTGAAAGCGAAACGTATAATAAGAATACGCTACTAGCGATTTATAACAGCCTATGATTAAAATAAAAGAACTTACAGTAAAAAACTTTATGAGTGTGGGCAACCAAACTCAAGCTGTAGATTTTAGCAAAGAGCATTTAACCCTTGTACTAGGAGAAAACTTAGACATGGGCGGAGACGATAGTGGTAGCCGTAACGGTACTGGTAAAACTACTATAGTCAACGCACTAAGTTATGCTTTATTTGGGACCGCTCTTACTAATATTAAGAAAGACAACTTAATTAACAAGATTAACAATAAGAACATGTTAGTTACGTTGGCGTTTGATAAAGATGGTGTACAATATCGTATCGAGCGTGGTCGGAAACCCAATATTTTACAGTTCTATGTCAATGATGAAGCACAAGAAACAGGCGAAACAGACGATGCTCAGGGCGACATGCGTGAAACTCAAAAGGATTTAGATGAACTTCTGGGCATGAGCCATGACATGTTCAAGCACGTAGTTGCGTTGAATACCTATACCGAACCGTTCTTGAGTATGCGGGCTAATGACCAAAGAGCAATCATTGAGCAGTTGTTAGGTATTACCATACTGAGTGAAAAGGCAGAGACACTTAAAGAACTAATTCGTCAAACTAAAGATGCAATAACTCAAGAGAATGCCAACATAGAAGCAACAAAGAAATCAAACGAAGGCATTCAGAAGAGCATTGACAGTTTATTAACTAAACAGTCTGCTTGGAACAAGCAAAGAGATAGCGATTTAGAAAAAATTGGTCGTGCTATTGTAGAACTTGAAAGCGTAGACATCGAAGCAGAGCTTGCGAAGCACAGCGACTTGAAAATTTTCGAAGAAAAGACAGCGAAGCTGCGCTCGCTGAATAAGGAACGTGCTACGTTAGAAAGCGCGACAGCGCAAGCAGAGCGAAGCGTTACGAAGTACAACGCCGAGCTTATGAAGTTGGCGAATAAGCAGTGCCACGCTTGTGAACAAGAGCTACATGACCACAAACATGAAGAAATGACTGCTCAAGCTCAGAAGCATCTGGACGAGGCCCAGGCCTACTGTACGAAATTAATGAACGATTGGAAAAAGGTCCACGATGAAATTGAAGAAATAGGTGAAGTTGCGGCTCGCCCCAACACCTATTATGATACTCTAGAGCAAGCTCTCAAGCACCAAAACAATCTTAAAACACTTGAAACACAAATAACAGTACGGGCAGGTGAAGTAGATCCTTATCAAGAACAGATAGAAGAGCTGATGAACACTGCCTTAGTGGAAATTTCTTGGGATACAGTCAACGAACTCAACACACTCAAGGAGCATCAAGAGTTCTTGCTCAAGTTGTTGACTTCAAAAGATTCGTTTATCCGTAAAAAAATCATTGACCAGAACTTGGCTTACTTGAACAACCGCTTGACCTACTACTTGGACAAGATGGGCTTGCCGCATACTGTAACGTTTATGAACGACTTGAACGTGGAAATTACACAGCTAGGGCAGGACTTGGACTTTGACAACTTGTCGCGTGGTGAGCGTAATCGTTTGATACTTGGTTTGTCATGGGCATTTAGAGATGTATGGGAAAGTTTGTATCAGAACATCAACTTACTGTTTGTTGACGAGCTCATTGACAACGGCTTGGATGCGTCGGGTGTTGAAAGTGCGCTGTCAGTGCTGAAGAAAATGTCGCGTGAACGCAAAAAGAACATTTTCTTGATTAGTCACAAGGACGAACTGGTGGGCCGTGTTAACAATGTGCTTAAGGTTATCAAAGAAAACGGCTTTACCAGCTATGCTAACGACCTAGAGGTCACAGAAGAATGAGCAAGAAAGTAGATCCGGTTGACTATCAAGACGAAGAGCTGCATGCCGAGTTGTTGCGCTTGTTTCGTCTGTACTTTGAGTGCAATCAAAAGTGGATCAACCGCGCTACCAAACAGTCAGCCATTGAGCTGAGACAGGTGCTGAGTGAAATTAGAAAGGTCTGTATACAGCGCAGGGACATTGTGCGGCGCTGGGCAGTGACCAAGGAAGCAGAACTGGCACGTAAGCGAGAAGAAAGACATGCGAACACCGACAAAACAGTTTGATTGTATCTACACCAACGGTTGCAGCTGGACCTATGGCAGTGAGTTACGCAATCCGGAGTATCCGCAAGTAGTCAGCGACTTTGAGTCTGTTCATGACCTGTACCGTCAACAGTACAACTGGCCGCATTTGTTGGCCACAGGATTCAATGTTCCTGTCTACAACGGCAGCTTGGCCGGAGGTGGTAACGATAGGATCTTACGAACCACTATTCAAGGTGTTAATCAACTGGTTCAGCAGGGAGCAAGACCCTTTGTCATCATAGCATGGAGTCAGTTGCATAGATTTGAACTGCCTGAGTCGGGCGGTAACTGGAGGCCGTTTGCAGGTCCCGGAGAAAATAATTTGCCAACGGCGGCTAAAGAAATATACGGACGGTGGTCTTCAGACCATTCAGATGTCGAACAGTGGATTGTTCAAATGATATGTTTGGATGCTTTTTTAAAAAATCTAGGACTGGACTACTTGGCAACCACCGTGTTCAGTAAAAGTTACAGAATATTTGAACAAATGACCATAGATCAGTACTTTGCCCCCAACTTGAATTATTTGAAAAATCAAAAGATTTTAAAAAGTCATCTACTGCACTACAGTTTGGAAAGTTATTTAAAGCAACACGAAGGCGTGGTCTACGGGCCCGGTGGGCATCCGTTAGAACGAGGGCAAGAATTAATAAAAGATTATTTTAGGCAACACATGTTATCACAGTTTCAATTTCAAAGGTAAAGGCTAACAAGACCAATATATAGTTGATGTCATGGTATTATGAGAATCAACTAGTAGAGGTATTACCCGAAGACTGCATAGGCTTCGTTTACATCATTACAAATCTTACAACTCAGCGCAAATACATAGGCAAAAAATTAGCAAAATTTTCAAAAACAACATACAGAGTACACAAACTTAAAAACGGCACTAAAAAGAAAAAGAAAATTAGGCAAAAAGTTGATTCAGACTGGCGTGAATACTATGGTTCTTCGCCAGAACTAACCAAAGACATTGAACTACTAGGCGCTGAAAACTTCCACCGCGAAATATTATACTATTGCAAATCTAAGGCAGAATGTAGCTACGTCGAAGCCAGGGAACAGTTTTCCCGGAGAGTATTGGAGTCAGACGATTACTACAACGGGCACATCCAAGTTCGAGTTCACGGCTCGCACATCAAAGGCAAACTACAATTAATGGGTTAAAGCTCGCGCAGGCTAATTTCGTGCGCCCAAGTCCCTGGTGATGTCGCAGGGTACGGAAGCCTTTTTGCCCAAAAAAGCACTTAGCAACTATCCTTAACAGGACGATGATTGGATACGCCTATGAACCAGTTTTGCTATTTAGAAGTTAGGAAAGGCTAAAAGATGGAGACTAAACAGGATCTCCACGGCTAGTGTACAAGATAGCGTTTGTATATTAACCCGCCGTTGTAATAAGACGAGTCGAGCAGGTACCGGACAACCGCCTGCGCTGTAGAAATACTGTAGACTTAATGCTATGTGACATGTTCAACTCAGATAATGTTCAACTTTTGCCCGCAAGGGCGAAGTGTGACTGAACAATCTAGATAATGCATTAACGCTTCGCGTTATTATGTTTGTTAATTATTCCTTGATAAAAGTTCGAACGAAGTGAAGAACAGATGAACGTAGTTCATCTTTACAATGCATAAATATTGAATGCGAGTTAAACAAATTATTCACGAATCCTTACTTTTACAGGAACAGATGGCGAGATTCTGGACCTTATTGACTTATGCCGTAAAAAATGACGGAAAAGGTATAGGAGCTACTACAGAAAAAGCACTAGGATGGCTAGCTAATGCCGTTAAGGGCAAAGAAAATGCTGCTGCAGAATTAGCTAAGGGTTGGAGTATGACTGCTTCTAAAGCAAATGTTGCGGTATCTGAAGCGGTTAGAGTGGGTAGACTAGAAGCCGAAGCTGCGGGTATAGCAAAGAATGTTTTAGATGAAGCTGAAGTTTTGGCTTATAAGCTATACAAAGGCAAAGTAATGCCCAAAGTTAAAAATGCAGCTCATGCTGCAGAACTGTGGTACGGTGCCACACTTAACTTGTGGAATGGCGTATTTCTTGCACTGAACATTGGTAAGCCAATACTGGAAATGATTTATTACATTTACATAGCTTACGAAAAGAACGAAGCCGGACACCCAGAATATCAAGGTAACAAACTACAGTGGGTTGTACAGTGGGAAATTAACAAGTGTCTTAGAGAAGTAGTGGCAGCTTTTGCAGGTCAGAAAATCATTGGCTGGGCACTAGGCCCTAACGGTATACAGATGTTAGCCCCATTTGGATGGGGACCTATTGGTAAAGCATTCAACATGCTGTCTCCGGCAGCACAAGCTACATTTCAAACTTGGTTTTTCTCTGATGAAGGCAAAACAGCGTTTGCTAATTGGCTAGTTGGTAAAGCATTATTCTACGGAACAGATACTAAAGTACCGTTTGGTCCGTCATTTAAGAGTGTTATTGATTCGGCAGGGCAAGTAGTTGCTAAGACAGGCTACGATGCCATATTACGAGCACTGGGCAGCGATAAGGCAGGACAGCCAGAACGTGCTCCTGAAGTAAAACCATTTAAATCATCTTTAGATAATATTGACATGGCACACGGCAGTAAAAATTAAACTAACGGCATGTTAGTTTCTTTACTGATGTCAATGTTTTCTTTAATTACGGTATACATCGCTTCTCTATCATCAGAAGAATACTGATGTAACAACTGATCTACAGTCACTCCACCGCGCATATACCAGCTAAGTCTTACCAACTCAGTTTTAAAATCTTTGATTTCTTTTTCTAGCCTAACCAGATACTCTTCAATATCTTTAGCAGACAATCCAATTAGGCGCCTACGAAAAAATTTGATTGATCCAGTTCAATAAACACATCTTCTTGATGTTGGCAGCTTTCGCAAACAGTAGTTTGCGGCGGCGGAGTCCATGCTAGTTTGACTTTTTCTATATGTTTGTTAATAGCATCAGTGACATCTTTATCGGCATTACTCAACCATTCTTGAATATGCTGACGATCAGTGACTACAGTAGCACCAATAGCTACACTTTCAATAGTAGCACTGAAAATCTCATACCTCATTGCAGACAACGATTCTAAGAGCTTTTTACTGGAATCTCTACGCTCTACTTCGTCTTGTAACACATTTATTTGTGCTAGACGCTGTTGTAATTCAAAGTTTTTTACAGAAAATTCTGATGATTGTTTGTAAGTTAATGGGCGTATAGTTACTGTTAAGTCTCCTACTTTAACGTTATTATTGTAAAAACATTGTGAATAAAACTCAATAATTTCTGACAAATTTATCGAGTATGTATTTTCTGCCCCGCAATTATTACATAATCTAGTAGAATCTAATTCGTTACCATAAGTTGCTATTCGTATAGCAGTTAGTATTAGATCCATATCTAACATGGATATATCCCAAGGATCTGCTATCTCTGGACAACAGCTTCTAACAACTCTAGCGGTACTTTCTCCCGAAAGCAACGCATCGGCTGTTTTTAATATAATTTCGTCCATGCCCGTCATGCCGTAAACGGCTAATTTGTTAACATCACCATCAATCGCACCGCTGAGATTGTAGATGCCTTGACTAGGAAGACTGATAAAAATTTTAGGTTGCCTAAAATATTTTTGTAACGGATTTGAAGCCATAATTTACTCCAGATAAATATTAGTATAAAGTATTTATATACGCATATTTTTGGAGTTTTCTTTTATGCCGCCACCAGATCCAATTACCTACGAACAAATGCGTGACTTGCTTCGTGAGCAAGCCACAGTGATCCGCCAAGGCGGTGGATTCGCTTCAGGCAATATGACCGGACAACGCATGTCAGATCAACTTTGGACTGGAATTACAAATACCGGTAGTGCTTTAGGCAAGGTAAGCACAGGTGCTTATAAGTTAGATGATGCTATTAAAAACGTAACAGAAGTATTTGGTATATTTGGCGGCGTAGGAGAAAAACTTGGAGCAGTATTTGGCGGAACGCTGACCCATGTTAAAGAAATGAATGACGCTATGATCCAATCTGGTAGATATGGCGTTACGTTTTCACAAAACTTGTTTGACTATACTGGACGTTTAGCAAACGCAGGTATTAGTTTTGATAATTTTAATAAACTACTCGGCGGCGCTGGCAAACAAATTAACGGGTTGGGTATGAATGCCCAACAATCTGCTGATTTTTTCTTAATGAACTCAGCAGCGTTGTTACGCAGTGAAAAAGTTATGACTGCGGGACTTATGGGTATTGGCCTTACTGAGTTTCAAGATCAACTAGTAATAACAACAGACTTGTTCAAAAATATGGACAGAACTAGGATTGATGTTAATAGAAGAATTCAAGAATCAACCATTGAAGCAACTATTGAAATTGACAACATGGCTAGGATAACTGGTCGTAGTCGTCAAGAAATACAAAAAGATATCGATCAGCAGCAACAAAATAGAATGTTACAAATAGCTAAACTGTCAATGACGCCCGATCAGTTAGCCAACTTAAACAAAACTCAAGCATTTATGAGTCAGCTAGGTCCTGGATTTTCAGATGTGTATGTCCAGTTAATGAAATTTAAAAACGTTGTTACTCCAGAAGGTCGAGAGTTCGCCGGAGCAATGAACATGGCAATTCCAGGATTTATGGAAAAGTTCCAACAAATGGCGGATTCTAAAGATGCAAAAGAACAAGAACGTTTGATGACACAGTTACAATATATGCTAGGTGAAGCTATGGCTGATACAAATCGTCAAAACACATTAGCTATTCTAGGAACATTGCAAAATAATCCTGTAGCAAGACAATTTACTGAAATATTTGCAGGTAAAGGTGCTAATGCGATAACAAGTTACAGTCAGATGTATAGAGAATCGGGCGGAGATCCTGAAAAGTTCCGTCAACTCTCTGAAGATTCTGCACAGTTGCGTAAAGCTATTAGTGAAAATGTACTGTCTTTAAAACAACAAGGCGGCGCCGGCGCAATGATAAGCCAGATGTTATTAGGCTTAGAACGTGCAATGCAATCGGGTCAGACAGCAGTGGGTACTTACATAGCTAGTTTTGAAAAATCTGCAGGTAAGAAACTAGAAGGACTAGATCCTAAAACATTGTTTAGAGAAATTATGGATCTTCAAAATGCCAGTCCTGAACGTTTAGAAGCTATTGCTAAGAGCATGATTAATTATACTGGAGTTGATACAGATAATACTCCTCCAGATCAGCGCGGTGGACAAGACAATCCAAGATACGGTAGCACGGCTACAAACCCAATGCATGTTAATGTTGTTAACCCGCGTTTAAATGTTTCAGCAGATCCAAAATTTACAGGATCACTAGGATCAAATGCTCCAACTAAAGTTAGCAAGTGGTTTGAAGATTTTGGTGCAGGTACTATATTAGAAGCACATGGAAGAGAAACTGTAGTGCGAGAAGATCAAAGCCTTGCATTTGCTATGGATACACTACGTGATTCGGGAATTTTGCCAAACATGGCAGCAGGTTTGCGAAGTGTAGTTTCTTCTACATCTGGAACAGACACTGGTGAAATTATCAGAGAATTGTCTAACGTTATCAGTACGTTACCTCAGCAGATTAAAATACCTGACATTAAACTTCCAGCTCAATTTGACGATGATAATAAAATATTATCGGAGATGTTAGAACGATTAAATACTAAGATGGAAAGACTAATTAGTGCTGTAGAAGACGGTTCAAAAGGAACTGTTAAAGCAGTTAGAAGCCAAAATAATTTAATTGGCTAAGGATCGTAAATGAGTTGGAAAAAATATTTTACCCCAGTGCCTGTAAACGGCTCGAATCTAAGTCCAATTAACGGAACTAGTCAAGGTCGCGCGGGTCCGGCACGCACCAACTATAGCAGCTTCCTACCAGATGTATACACAGGAAGTCCAAATCGTATTGAACGTTATCAGCAGTACGAAGTAATGGATAGCGATCCTGAAGTCAATGCAGCTCTAGACATTCTAGCAGAATTTTCAACACAAAAGTTAAAAGACGGAAAAACTCCGTTTACAGTACAGTGGCGCCACAAAGCAACTAACGCTGAAGTTCGTATACTCAGCGAGTACATGCAACAATGGTGCAAATTACAAAAGTTTGACGTGCGAATATTTCGCATGATGCGTAACACATTTAAGTATGGTGACGCATTTTTTATTCGTGATCCTGAAACACAAAAATGGCACTACATAGACCCAAGCAAGATTGTTAAAATTATTGTTAACGAAAGCGAAGGCAAAAAGCCAGAGCAGTACATTGTTAAAGACTTGGCTCCGAACTTTATGGATCTTGTGGTAACACAAATCACACCTAACATTAATCCTAGACAAGGCACTGGCGGCATGGCCGGTAGTGGCGGCTTTGGTGCCGTAGGCGGACAAACAGGTAAACCTAGCTCACCATCTGCAAACGGTAGTAGATTTGGTGTAACCGAAACAGAGTACGCAATTGGCGCAGAACACGTGGTTCATTTGTCGTTGTCAGAAGGTTTAGATAACAATTTTCCATTTGGCAACAGTCTATTAGAAAATATTTTCAAAGTATACAAGCAGAAAGAATTGCTTGAAGATGCTATCTTAATCTATCGTATTCAACGTGCTCCAGAGCGCAGAGTGTTTCACATTGACGTAGGTAACATGCCAAGCCACATGGCTATGGCCTTTGTTGAAAGGGTTAAAAATGAAATCCATCAGCGTCGTATTCCTAGCCAAACAGGCGGCGGACAAAACGTTATTGATAGCGCATATAATCCGTTGTCAATTAACGAAGATTATTTTTTCCCACAAACCGCAGAGGGACGTGGATCCAAAGTTGAGACCTTGCCTGGAGGGACGAATCTCGGTGAAATCGACGATTTAAAATACTTTACTAACAAGTTATTCCGTGGTTTGCGTATTCCTAGCAGTTACTTACCAACCGGTGCGGATGACAGTCAAGCTAGTTATAATGATGGTAGAGTTGGTACAGCATACATTCAAGAATTACGTTTTAACAAGTATTGCGAACGTCTACAAGCACTTGTAACTTCAGTTATTGACGAAGAATTTAAGTTGTATATGTACTCAAAAGGTGCAAATATTGACGCTAATTTGTTTGAATTAAAGTTCAATCCACCGCTAAACTTTGCAAGTAGTCGCCAGGCAGCAATGGATACTGAGCGTATTAACACATTTAATACAGTTCAAGCACTACCGTTTATTAGTAAACGATTTGCAATGAAGCGTTATTTGAACTTAACAGACGAAGAAATAGCAGACAACGAACGTATGTGGGCAGAAGAAAACGGCAAAGGATTGCCAACTTATACCGATGCTGCAGGAGAATTGCGTAGTGCAGGACTTAATGCAGCTGGTATAGAAGGCGATTTAGGCATGGCCGGAGATCTTTCTGCACCAGACGACATGGAAGGTGACTTAGGAGCTGAACCAGGAGCTGAACCAGGAGCCGCACCAATGGCAGTAGGTGGTGCCCCTGCAACTGCTCCAACGGTATAAATATTAATATGATTTTGCGCGAATTATTTTATATTGATCCAGATACACGACGTACAGCAAACGATTTGCGTTATGATGCTGACCGTGATACTACCACTTTACATCGTGATGATACACGCAAAACACGTCTTTCTCTAAGACAAATTAACGAATTACGTAAATCAAGTGAAGCGCACATACTTGAGCAGGAGCGAGAACTACAGTTTATTAACGACATGTATCAGCTGCCATTAGAGCAACCTGCATAAATATCCAATTGAAAATACAAAAACCGACAAAAACGACCTGTTTTCAGGCTATTATAACTCGGTTTTTTGATTAATATGTAAATATAATACAGCCTTGTACAACCATCACAGGAGAATTTTAACATGACTGACCGATTACAATTTGAAGCCATGCTTGAGGCTTTGATCAATGAAGATCAAGAGAAAGCAAAAGAAATTTTTCACAATATTGTAGTAGCTAAATCACGCGAAATCTATGAAGAGCTACTAAGCGAAGACTTCAGCGTCAACGAAGACGAAGACGAAGAAAAAGACGAAGACAAAAAAGATAAAAAAGAAGATGACCGTACTGACGAAATGTTTGGGTCTGAAGATGATGAAGAAGGTGCCGACGACGAAGAAGGCGCTGATGATGCAGAAGATGATGCCGACGACGAAGAAGGCGCTGATGACGATGTAGGCGGTGACGCAACAGACGACTTAATCGGTGACGTAGAAGACGGCGAAGAAGGTGAAGGATCTATGTCTGATGAAGAACAATCAGATCGTATTCTTGACTTAGAAGACGCATTAGAAGAACTAAAAGCAGAATTTGAACAACTAATGGCCGACGAAGGTGAAGAACCTGCAGGCGACGACATGGGTGCTGACGAAATGGGCGGCGACATGGGTGCTGATATGGGTGCTGATATGGGCGGCGAGCAAGATGAGTTAGCCAAGTTCATGGAATATGTAGACAAAGTTGCACTACCAAAGCACGGTGACAACGGTGCAAATTCCAGATCAGTAGTTGCTGGTAAGAACGACATGGGCGGCACAACAGCCAATATTGCCAAGAGTTTTTCAACAGAAAAAGGCGGCACACAAGGCGGTTTACTAAACCCAAGTACTAAAGAAGAAAACTTTGGTAACGTAAACGTTCCAGGCGGCAATGCAGGCAAGACAGCTTTCAAGAAGAAAGAGCCAGGCCACGGTGCTGAGAAGAAAGGTGCAGGCGAGAATGCTGACAACAAGTCATCATTAATCGGCTCACGTAAGTAATTAAACGAGACTATTAATATATGTCTTTATACCTCCGAGAGAATCTCAGTTTCAACGAAGCCAAAATGGTCGTTGAATCTGATGACAAAGAAGGAAAAAACTTATACATGTCCGGGATTTGTATCCAGGGCGGTATAAGAAACGCTAACCAGCGTGTTTATCCTGTGCAAGAGATTGGCAAGGCTGTCAAAACCCTTAACGATCAGATTCAGAACGGCTATTCAGTTCTCGGAGAAGTAGATCATCCAGATGATCTAAAAATTAATTTGGATCGCGTCAGCCACATGATAGTAAACATGTGGATGGATGGACCAAATGGTTATGGGAAGTTGAAAATACTTCCTACCCCAATGGGACAATTGATTAGAACTATGTTAGAATCGGGAGTCAAGTTGGGTGTCAGTTCACGCGGATCCGGAAACGTCAAAGATGACGGATCCGGTGAAGTTTCGGATTTTGAGATTATCACAGTAGATATGGTAGCTCAACCTAGTGCTCCAGGAGCATACCCAACACCAATTTATGAACACTTGATGAACAATCGTGGTGGTTATAATGCCTTACGCATAGCGCAAGAGGTCAAAGGTGATCCTAAAGCACAACAATATCTCAAAGAGAGCTTATTAGGTATAATAAGCAGACTCCAATAACAAGGAGAATCACAATGTTGGATGCACTAAAAACGCTATTTGAAAACAACGTGATTTCTGAGGAGATCAAAGCATCGATTGAATCCGCTTGGGAAGCTCGTATTATCGAGAATAAAGAACAAGTGGCTCAACAACTACGCGAAGAATTTGCTCAAAAATATGAGCACGATAAGCAAACTATGATTGAAGCAGTTGATCGTATGATCACTGACCAACTATCACAAGAGCTTGTTGAGTTTGCTGACGATCGTAAGCAACTTGCGGAAATGAAAGCTCGTTATGCTGTTAAGATGAAAGAGCATACTGATACTGTAGCAAAATTTGTTACAAACCAGTTGGCATCTGAAGTCAAAGAGCTACACGAAGATCAGGTCGCAATGGCTGAGAAATTTGGCACACTAGAAAAATTTGTCGTAGAAGCTTTGGCTGAAGAAATTGCAGAGTTTTATAAAGATAAGCAAGACTTGGCTGAAACCAAGGTACGTTTAGTTCGCGAAGGTCGTGAACAACTCGGTAAAGTAAAACAACAATTTGTAGAACGTGCAGCTAAGATGGTCGAAGGTCTTGTAACTTCTGGTTTAAAATCAGAAATCACAAGCCTAAAAGAAGACATCGAAGCAGCTCGTCGTGCAGATTTTGGACGTAAACTATTTGAAGCTTTTGCTCAAGAGTATCAGTCAAGTTACCTAAACGAGAAGTCAGAGACTGCTAAATTACTCAAGGTCATAGACATGAAAGATGTTGCCGTTCAAGAAGCTGCTAAAGCTATTGAGAGCGCACAACGTATCGTAGAAAGTAAAGAAGCAGAAATTGCGAAACTTAAAGAATCGCAAGAAAGAAAAGAAATTATGAGTGAATTACTTGCTCCACTTAACAGTAAGCAACGTGAGATCATGTCAGAGTTAATGGAGGGCGTGAAGACTGCTCGTCTAAACGAAAGTTTTGAAAAGTATCTTCCAGCAGTTCTAGAAGGAAATGCAAAAACCCCGCAGAAGAAACAGGCACTTGTAGAGGCTAAAGAAATTACAGGTAATAAAGAAACAATTACCAACGCAAATCGTAGCGGCGAGGAAGATTCAAATATTATTGATATCCGTCGCCTCGCTGGACTAAAAATTTAAGGAGAAATTAAATGTCTGAACTACTAAACGGCCGTTGGGCAGAGACCAAAGAGGCACTACTTGAAGGCCTACAAGGTACCAAGCGTAGTGTAATGGGTGTAACTTTAGAAAATACTCGCAAGTATTTGATTGAGAGCCCAACTGCAGGTGCTACTTCTGCCGGCAACGTTGCAACACTTAACCGCGTGATTCTTCCAGTAATCCGTCGTGTTATGCCAACCGTTATTGCTAACGAGTTGGTTGGCGTACAGCCAATGACTGGACCAGTTGGTCAAATCCATACTCTACGTGTTCGCTATGCAGATAGCAGCAGTGGAGCTGGTGTTGTCGCTGGTGAAGAGGCACTAAGCCCATTCAAGATTGCTGAGGCTTACTCAGGTAATGAGGCAAACCCAGCAAAAGCTGCTTCAACAGCTACTCTTGAAGGACAAGCTGGTAAGCGTATGAGCATTCAAATCCTCAAGCAAACTGTCGAGGCAAAAACTCGTAAGTTAAGCGCAAGATGGACATTTGAAGCAGCTCAAGATGCTCAAGCACAACAAGGTATTGATATCGAAGCTGAAGTTATGGCTGCTCTAGCACAAGAAATTACAGCTGAAATCGACCAAGAAATCCTAGCTAGCCTATTAAGCCTAGCAGGTACAGCAGTTGAGTCATTCGACCAAAACGCAGTTAGCGGTACAGCTACATTCGTTGGTGATGAACACGCAGCTCTTGCAGTTCAAATCAACCGTGTAAGCAACTTAATCGCTCAGCGTACACGTCGTGGTGCTGGTAACTGGGCCGTTGTAAGCCCATACGCTTTGACAATTCTACAAAGCGCAACAACATCAGCATTTGCACGTACAACAGAAGGCACATTCGAAGCTCCAACAAACACCAAGTTAGTTGGTACATTGAACAATGCTATGAAAGTGTATGTTAACACATACGCAACAGACACAACAGACATCCTTATTGGTTATAAGGGTTCAAGCGAGTCTGACGCAGCAGCTTTCTACTGCCCATACATTCCATTGATGAGCAGTGGTGTTGTATTAGATCCATCAACATTTGAACCAGTCGTATCATTCATGACACGTTATGGTTATGTTGAGTTGACAAATACTGCATCTTCTCTAGGTAACGCAGCTGACTACCTAGGTCGTATCAGTTTAAGCAACGTTTCTTTCAAGTAATTTTTACTTTAGAGAATACAGTAAAAGGGCTCTTAGGAGCCCTTTTTCATTTGTTGATAAATACTTTGTCAATCTGCATTGGGCAGATATTATGCAGAACCCCTCTGCGTAGACCTAGAACGTCAACATAAGGAGAAAACAAATGGGACGTCCAATTAATAAAAAATATTTTGCCAACACAAACTATCAAGACTTTGGTTTTGCAGGCGTTGGCGGTGAAGGTGTAGCCAGTGTAGCTATTGCTTCTCCAATTGCAGCCAGCATGAATACCGGTGCAACAGCAACATTTTCAGCACCACAATTAGCAAACGGTCAAACAGCAACAGGTACTGTTACTATTGACGGAAACGGCGATATTACAGCAGTTACAATTACAAGTGCTGGTTCAGGTTATACATCAGTCCCAACAATCACTATCACTGACACAGTAGCAGGTGGCGGTGAAACAGCTACTCTAACAAGCGGCAGCGGCGGAGTTACAGTTACATTAACAACAACTCGTCAAAACAGTATCAAAGCAGAAGTGCAAATTGGTTCAGGCGGCAGTGAACTTTTAACTGGCGATATTATCAAACAAGTTGGTTCAAAGCGTTACAAAGTCAAAACATCTGACGGTACAGCAATATGTAAACTAGTTACAACTGAAGCTAAAGGTTCAAATGAAATGAGCATTATGGCTACAGATAGTGCAGGTGGTACATATCTTGTTAAGAAATTAACTGCTCGCAAGGCAATTTTAGTACCAGTAGCAAACACACACGGCGGATCGACTTCAGCAGGTTCGCAGTTTGCTAGCGGTAAGAGTGCTAAGTGGACATTTGGTTCAGCAGTTCTAAACACAACAGTAACTATTGCTAACCAGTAATTAACATATGGGGGCTACGGCCCCCAATAAGGATTTAGAATGTCTAGAATATTAAGAGTAACCGAAAGCGATTATAGAATAAAAGTACAAGATGGTGGAAACATCACGCTCGATACCGGAACCAACATTGGTGAAGTTAGAGTCACTGGTAACTTAATCGTAGAAGGTAACTATACAACTATTAATGTTCAAGATATGCAAGTAGAAGACAATATTATTCTACTTAACAAAGGCGAAAACGGCGCAGGGGTAACAGAAGGGTTTTCTGGTATTGAAATAGATAGAAACTCCTTGCCAAACGTTCAAATGGTATGGGACGAATCGGTTGATAAGTTTGCTTTCAAAACTGAAGACGATGTTCTTTCAGCAATATTAGTAGGAAGTATTGCAACAGATCCAACAACAAATTTAAATTTTGATATGCAAAGCGGATCTGGTACTTTAAGAGTTGTTAACTCAACAGGTTACGAAAGTAGAGTTATTGCTGATGATGATATTCCAAACAGAAAATATGTACACGATTATGTATATGCATACGGCGGATCGGCTATTGTTAGCTTGATACAATATCCAGTTGGTGCATTATATGGTAGTTCTGATACTTTACTTGAAGCATTAGCTTCTAGTATTAAAGTCTGGGTGGATCCAGGTACGGGTTTAACTCAAGTTGCACAGTTTAGTGCTAACGGATTAGATGTTAACAATGTTAATATCTTAGGAAATACTATTTTAAATTCAAATCCGGCAGAATATTTGATATTAACTGCTGAAAGTACACATGTTGAAATTGATGGTGTTTTAAATTTAAAAGAATTAGTAACAACACCGTCTCCAACAGGAGGCGATGCAAGAATATATGCTAAATCAGTTGCTGTTGGTGAGCAGTATAACAGCGGTGTGTTTATTGCTAATAGCAGAACACAAGACGAGATTGTAGTTAAAAACAGAGCACTACTATTAAGTATGCTCTTCTAAGGATTAGATATGGCGATTTATAATACACAAATTACAGCAACAATAGCAGGTAGTGCAAATACACTATCGTCAGGATCTGGTGCTAGAGCAATTACAACAGTAATTGTATGTAATACAGGCGGAACTGATTTAACTGTTACCCTATATGCAGTTCCAAGCGGAGGTTCAGCAGGTAACGGTACTATGATTGTAAATGCGCTAACTGTACCAGCAGGCGATACTGTAAGTTTCGATCAAGAAAAAATGGTTCTAGGAACCGGAGACGAATTAAAAGCAATTTGTAGTGCAAGCGGCTTAACCGCTACAGTTAGCACATTGGTAGTCTAATATGAGATTTTTAAAAACACTTACTCTAAATCGTAGAGCTGTTTATGACAGTCGTGTAGCATTGACTACTAGTAATACTTTTACCTTAGCAGATAGTCAGTCAATGGTACTACCAAAAAGCAACACTAGCGTAGCTAGTCCGACTGTTGGGCAAATGCGATATAATACTACTACTGATCAAGTTGAAGTCTACCAAGGTGTAGGCGGTGGAGCAACTTGGAGATCTCTTCGTTTTAAAGAATCAACACAAATCAACAGAGACAATTATACTGGAGACGGAGCTAGTACAGTATTTGGTCCGTTAACATATCAACCCCCTAGTGTTGTACAAAGTGGTGCAACTTGGACCGGCAACAATTTAATTGTTATTGTTGGTAACGTATTTCAAGTAGAAAATACAAACTATCTAATCAGATTAGGATCAGCATTAGGTGCACCATACGATACTCCACCTAACGATACAAAATACTATATTCAGTTCACTTCAGCAACACCTGGATTATCAACACCAATTGTTATTCTAAGCGGATTTGACACATAAGGAAACGTCATGCCATTACTACCAGAGAACGTAGTAGCATTAGGTAGAATCGGTGGCCCGCTACTAGACAGAAACTTAAAAAGAAAAAACGCAGGCACTGGAGAAGAAAATCTTGCGTTTGGTAATACTTCCTTAGTTTATCCAAATGTTCTTTACTTAGACGTTATAAACGGTCGCATTGGTATTAATACGGATGTACCATCTCACGATTTTATTGTTAACAACGCAAGAACAACAAATTTAATCGTACCTACGCAATCAGAAATAGAAAATTTTGTTATCAGTTCTAACATAATTCAAAACGTTTCAACAGCAATAACAATAAGCCCAGACCAATCAACAAATCCCATTATTGATATGGTTAAAATAGGCACGTATGATTACGGATCTAGTCTAGCATATCTTAATATTAGCGACCAGCTGATTGAAAACATAAAAAATAACGATGACATAGAGTTAAGTCCAAACGGCACTGGTTCTGTAAACATCACTACTTCAAAATTATATGTTGACGGTAATTTTACAGCAACCGGATCAATGACATGGGACGGTTCATTAATTACTTTAGGTAGCAATGACTCTGACAATGTAGTTTTTAATGCAGAAATTAATAGCAATATAGTTCCGGATGATAACGAAACATGGGATTTAGGATCTGCTTTAAAACGTTGGAATGTTGTCCGTGGAGAAACTGTTCCAGTAGGTACATTAAGCGTTGATAATTTAAGCATCAATGGAATTGATATGTTGCTAACACAAGGCAACACTATCTATGTAAGTATAAACGGTTCTGACACTAACGTTGGAACACATTTACATAACACTTATAGAACAATTAAAAAAGCCCTAACTGTTGCTACTGCTGGAGACACTGTTGTTATTTTTCCAGGCACTTACGAAGAAGAATTTCCATTAACTGTTCCTGCAGGCGTAACTGTAAACGGTGCTGGAATTAGAGCAGTTACAGTAGTTCCTACAGTAGCCACCGAAGATCAAGATTGTTTTCTACTTAATGGTGAAACAACTGTTAATCATTTAACTGTTAAAAATTTTTATTATAATGCTACAAACAATACTGGTTATGCGTTTAGATTTGCATCAAATTTAACAGTTACATCTCGTAGCCCATACGTTCAAAATTGTTCAGTTATAACTGCTACAAGTGAAACTGCATCGTCCGGCGAAATAACAGTTGGCCCTTCACCTACCCTATTCTCTCTCACTAGCAACAGCGTAAATTTAGCAAAAGAATTTTACAGCCAAGCTCTAGTAGATTCATTAATTGGCCAAATAGCGGTTATTGACAGATATCCTCTCCAGCCGTTGTTTTATATTGTTGTATCAATAGAAGACGAACCAACATCTCCAACGACTCTGTGGAAGATGACAGTTGATACACCTTTTGATCCAACGGGTCAACTTAAACCTATTAGCTTTTATCCAGATGTGGAAATAACACAAATTGTTACAAACGATATTTGGGATACAACAGGAAACTCTGTTGGTGAAAAATGGGTAGCATATTACAAAACCGGATTACCTCCATGGTTTAATACAGTAGTGGGCGCAGGCTGGAGTATCAATGTAGCTGGAACATTATACATTGTTGATTACATAATTCAAGATCCCGTTAATGCTAACATGTGGAGAATTTATGTTACTACATCGCTAGTAGCTGGTGTTGGTATTCCTATTTTTTCATCTCCTATTGGCGCAACAACAAAACTAGCAGGAAGAGGGGCACTGGTAGACGGCAGTGTTGCAACAGCATCTAGTAAAGAAGCTAGTATGCTATTCCATAGTGTTACTATGATAACTCCAGGAGTCACTGCACTTGAAGCAACAAACGGTGCAAGAGTTGAGTGGTTAGATTGTTTTACATATTTTGCTGATAAAGGTATACATCTCACTCAAGGCACAGAAGGATTTAATCCAACTGATTACGTTTATGATCCTATCACAGAAAAATACCTGCCGTCTAATGCTATTAAGTTTTCGTTAACATGTGATGCTCCAACTGGGTTTGTAACACCGGTAGGATCTAATAGTTTTAAATGGAGAACTGGGTCTGGCTACGTAACTCGCGGATCTTGGGGCACTTCAGTGTATTCTACAGTTTTATCATCGGGGTTACCTCTTTTTTCGTTAGGAGACTCTGCTACAGAAACTGCATTTGCTATATACGATCACGATACTTCTACGTTAATAGCATTGTTTACAATTTACGAAAATTTTCTTACATCGGGTTCTGTAACATCCTGGAGCGATTCTACTGCTGGGCAAGCAGGCCAGATTATATATCCTGCGGGAATTAATTATACAACATTCATAAGTTTGTTTACTACTGGTGCTACATACGATTGGGTGTTTGTTCCTAATATTAACACATTTACTGGATACAAAACTGCTGAAGAATTAGGTATAAAATTTGGCGCAGAAATACGTAGTATTGGTTCTGCAAACGTTTACGGAACATATGGTGCAGTTGCTGACGGTGCTGACACAATTGCCTACCTCATTAATCATAATTTTGCCTACATAGGAACAGGGACAGATTACACTAACGATCAAAATTTAGTAATACAAGCGAACGAAGTAGTAGAGCAGAACGACGGAAGAATATATTACGAAAGTGTTGACCATAAAGGCGATTTTCGTATTGGTGACATATTCTATGTCAATCAGGAAACTGGTGCAGTAACTTTTAATGCACAAAGCATTAGTTTTTTACCTAATGGAAGTATAACACTTACTGGGCCAACTAGTTCAGCGTTTATTGACGCAACTATGATTGAAGTTGGTAACATACGAATCAGCGGAAATACTATTGAAAGTCTAACAGGACCAGTAAACTTCCTAGCAAATTCTGGAACTACTACTCTTAACACAGATGTATTTGTTACTGGAAATGCTGATATTTCTGCAGATGTAATTGTTAAAGGAAATTTATATTTAGGTAATCAACCAACAGATACAGTAACTATCTATCCAGAATTTACACAAGACTTATTACCAGACGATGTTGGACCTGCTTACGGATACACGTTGGGCACAACCGGTACACGTTGGGACACACTATTTGTAAATTCGTCAACCATAGACAACATAATTGAAATCAGTAACAATACTATTTCAACTATAACTGCTGACACAGATTTAATTTTTAAAGCATCAACAACAGGAAAAGTATTAGTATCTAATACCAATGTACAGATTGATCAAGATTTAACTATAAACGGAACCAGCTTAACTGTAAACGGACAGACATATCTCCAAGACTTAGATTTAGTTGGAACTATAACACAAACAGGCAACTGGAACCAAACAGGTAATACTGATATTATAGGCGATGTATTTGCTGATAATGTAAGCATAACAGGCACGGGTTCTTACTTTACTGTTCCAAACTTTAAATTTGAAAATACAACGATTAGTGTTACATCGACAAATCAAGATTTAATCCTTGAAGGAAACGGCACAGGCGGTGTTGTGTTTGACGATGTTGTAAAAATTTACGGAACAAATATTCAAATATTACCTGGATTGTCTTTATTAGAAGACGGTTCTGTATTAATAACAGAAAGCGGTGTTCCTTATGCACTTGAAGGAGATGTAAACACTAGCGAAAACCTTGTGTTTGCACCAAACGGCACAGGAAATACTATAATCTACGGAACTAATGCATTTCAAATTCCTGTTGGAAGTACAGCAACAAGATCCTTGGGATTAGGTGAAATAAGATACAATAGCGTAACAAATTTATACGAAGGTGGCGGCGCATCGGGTGGGTTAATAAGTTTCAACGGATTATACGACTCCGACAGAAATACATATATTTCGGCAGGCGGAGTTGATAATACTATCTATTTTGGTATTAGTAACTCTGTTAAAGCAACCATTGACAGTACAGCATTAGAGTCAAGCACCTTTGCTATAGATAATATACAGTTAAATGGTAACACTATAACAAACACAGCATCCGGAAACGATTTGACCCTGTTACCAACCGGCACAGGAAACACATTACTTAACAATGTTGGATTTTCTTCAGATAGTACTATTACAAATCAGTCAAACCAGCCTTTAGTTCTTAAAGCAACTGGTACTGGATATATTAGTTTTGCAGCTGCATCTGCTATAGTAATACCGTTTGGTGTTAGTGCCGAACGCAGACTCACTCCAGAAGTAGGCGAAACTAGATTCAATACTGAAAAGGAATACATGGAAGTTTATACAGGCGACTTAGCCCAAGGAGAAAGTGGTTGGGTTTCTGCTATTGGTGAAAGTGCAGGTATTGTTGACGCAAACGTTATTGAAGGCCTTCTTGACTTTTGGACCCTGATACTAGGGTAAAATCTCCCAAACGATAAATACTATTGATTACAAGGAACGACCAATTTCTTGTATGGTTAAACTGTGGTAAACCAGCAAAGAGCCGTAAAAACGGATGCGGAGAAATCCTAAATGGTTAACCGTGAAACACGGGGTTTGAGGAGAGCTGATGGCTGTTGGTCGTATTACCGGTCCACTCTTAAAGGCGAATCTACTTCGTAATGGCGTAGATCTGGCTTTTGAGACCGACCTTTTATATCTAGATGTTAATAACGGCAGGGTCGGAATTAAGACAAGCCTACCTGACTACGAGCTAGACGTCGCAGGAACTTCTCGAACTACAAACTTAACTGCTACTACTCAAGCAGATTTAGCAACATTTACAATAGCTACTGATACAATCTCAAGCAGTAGCTCAACAATAAATTTACGTCCAGCAGGCACAAACCCTGTAGTTTATCAGGGTAAAATTCAAACTGGCGACTTGCAACTTTCAACTAATGTAATTGAAACTACTGCAACTAATCAAGATTTAAACATCAATACACTTGGCACTGGACAAGTAAACATAAACTCTAATTTAACTGTAAACGGAGATGTCCACGTTACAGGAAATTTACAAGTTGACGGTGATGCTAGCGGAACTGTTACTATTGGTGATGCTGATACAGATAATGTAGAATTTAAAGCTGAAGTTAACAGCAACATTATTCCAGACGATACTGATACATGGGATTTAGGTAGCGATCCTGCGCTTGGCGGCAAACGTTGGAAAACAATCTATACTAAGGATTTAATAGCTGACCAAGTGTCAGCAGACGATATCTTTGTTAACGGTATTGATCTAACATTACCGCAGGGAAATATATATTACGTTGCTACAACTGGTAGCGATACAAATGCTGGCGAGCACGAACACAATCCGTTTTTAACTATTAAACATGCCTTAAGTGTTGCTACAGCAGGAGATACCATTTACATTTACTCTGGCGCTTACGCAGAAATATTTCCGTTAACTATTCCTGCAGGTGTAACTGTAAAAGGTGCGGGAATACGTGCAGTTAAAATTACGCCAACTGCCGGAACCAATAATAAAGATGCGTTTTTATTAAACGGAGAAACAACAGTTGAAGATTTAACTGTGGCAGATTTCTTCTATGATGCAATAAATGACACAGGCTATGCTTTCCGTTTTGATACAGGCATGACTGTAACAACTCGCAGTCCGTATATTAGAAATTGTACAGTTATTGCAAAAGGCAGCGTAACTAACAGCGGAGACCCATACGGGTTTGATTCAAACGATGCAGGTAAAGGCGCTTTAGCCGACGGTAGCGTAGTTAATGCCGCTAGTAAAGAAGCAAGTATGCTATTCCACAGCGTTACATTTTTTACACCAAATCAAGAATGTATATCTGCAACTAACGGTGTGCGTATCGAATGGCTTAATTCATTTACATACTTTGCTGACAAGGGATTGTACGGTTATGGTAGCAGCGCAGGCTTTGCTGGCGCAGGATTAACTAGATTAAGAATTGAAGGACAAACAGGAACATGGGCAGTTGGTAATACTGTAACTTACTACGATACAGACGGCACAACTGTTCTAGCGTCTGGTACTATAGATAGCATTGACGGCGATTATGTTAACCTAACAGGCCGTTGTTTAGGTTTTGAAACAATTACTGACCGTGTCGGCAAAACTGTTTACGCACAAGGTAATGCAAAACTAGCTACCGCACAGAAAAAGTTTGGAACAGCAAGTTTAGCATTAGATGGCACCGGAGACTACGCAACTGTAGCTAGCCAACCTGATTTTAATTTTGGTACTGACGATTTTTGTATTGAAGCTTGGGTATACCCAACCGCAACTGGTACTTACAGAACGTTATTTGATTTAAGAAATAATTCTGGCGACACTGGTGGTATTATTTTAGGACTATCAGATATTGGTGCATTGTACTTCTACTATAACGGAAATTATAGAGTTGGTCCAGTTGGATCTGTTCCTATTAATCAATGGACACACATAGCATTAGCTAGAGTTAGCGGAACTACTAGGGCATTTGTTGACGGAACACAAGTCGGATCGTCTTATGCAGATACAAACAACTATGCACAACGAGGTGTTCGCATAGGTGCAGATCCAAACGGTAACTACGCCTTCCCAGGATATATTGACGATGTTAGAATATCAAAAGGTGTTGGTAGATATAGTTCAACATTTACAGTTCCAGCATCAGCATTAACTGGCGATCTAAACACCGTACTACTTTTACATTTTAACGGCGCTAACAATTCAACTACATTTATTGACGATGGTGTTACTTTACAAGACTTACGAACAAGTGCTGGCGGCACATCAACATTAATTAATTTTGCTGACTACAGCGACTTTGGAGCAGAAATACGCAGCATTGGTTCGGCATGTATCTACGGAACATATGGTGCATACGGTAACGGCATTGGCGTCCTCATGTATCTAATTGGACAAAACTTTGCTTATGTTGGCTCAGGAAAATTATCAACTAACGACCCTAATGACAGGATTGACGCCAACGAAGTTACAAAATTAAACGATGCTAAGATTTATTATACCAGTGTAGATAACGAAGGTAACTTTAGTGTTGGCGATGCGTTCTTTGTAAATCAAGAAACTGGCGATGTACTGTTCAATGGTGAAAATTTAAGTATTACTGTTCCAGGAGGTGTTACATTTACCGATGGTGTTAATAGTACAGTTATTACACCAACTAATATTGATACAGGCAATATTAGAATTAGTGGCAATACCGTTGAAAGTATTACCGGTGATGTTAATGTTACAGCTGCTAGCGGATCGATTAATTTACAAAACAATACTTATATCACAGGTAACTTAGACGTTACTGGAGATATAACACTTGGCGGAAATATTCAAGTAGGCGATGCTAGTACAGATACTATTAACTTTGTTGGGGGTATCAGTAGTGATTTAATTCCGGCAGCAACTGCAACTTACGATTTAGGCAGCACCAGTTTACGTTGGGCAAACGCATTTTTAAATAGAGTTGAAGTAGATGGGTTAGTAATTGACAACAACACCATTGAAACTACCATCGGTAATGACAATTTAATATTACAAGCCAACGGTACTGGCATTGTGTCAATACCTAGCAACGATGTTGAAATTGCACAAAACTTAACTGTTACAACAGATTTAACTGTAAGTACTGGAACAACATATCTAAAAAATACAACAGTCACAGGTACTGTGACACAAACAGGTGATGTTATACAAACAGGTAATTTTACATCAAGCGGAACACTTGATGTAACAGGTAATGTTGAAATTACCGGATATTTAGAATTACCAAATATTAATATTAGTTTAAACACAATCAGTACAAGAACAGCTGGTACTGATTTACATTTGTCGGCTAACGGAACTGGCGATGTTTTAATAGAAGACCTAGGAATTGAAGGTTCAATAATTAAGAGTACTGCTACTGATGCCGACATCACATTGAAACCGTTAGGCACTGGTGCTGTTATCATCGACAGTAATCAAAGTTTAAAGTTACCAATTGGCGGCAACAGCGACAGACCATTAACACCTGCAAGCGGTATGATCCGCTATAACTCAGATTTAAATAGATACGAGGGCTATAACAACGGCTACTGGTTATCAATGAGTGGTGTTGCAGATGCAGATGGGAATACATACATTACTGCTGAATTAACACCTGGCGCTAACGATAATACTTTACGTTTTTATGCAGACAGTAACTTAATGGTTACTATTGACGCTACAAAATTATATGCAGAAAGATTACAAACATCTAATTTAGATATCCAAAATAATACAATTACACCAATTTCTGCTAATAGCGACCTTAATTTGTCCTCAACAGGAACTGGTAGTGTACGACTAGGTAATTTAGCAATCAAAAACAACACTATAACTAACGTTGTTTCAGGAGCAGTTACACAGTTTGTACAATCTGGAGATGGATATATAAAGATAGACGGAACAAATGGCATGGTGTTTCCTAGCGGAACTGATAGTGAACGCCCAGGAGTACCTGTAACAGGAATGATGCGATATAACACACAACAAGCTCTTGTAGAAGTGTACAATGGAAGTTTATGGACAGGTGTTGCAGGTAGTGCCGGCGGAGTAACATACTCTGAAGCATCAGCTATCGCTATTGAATACGTGTTAGTTTTAGGATAAAAATATATTATGGCAACCTCGTTTAATAATGCAATTAAAGCAGATTTAGGAACTACAGAACACAGTCTTTTTACTGTTGCGAGTAACGCAAGAGTTACGGTTATTGGTTTAAGTTTTGCAAACTTAACAGACAGTGTTATTTTAGCAAATGTTCGTATTGAAGACAACGCATCTAATTCAGCTTATTTTTGTAAAAATATCCCAGTACCGCCAAATCAAAGTTTACGTGTAATCAACGGTGGTGAAAAATTAATTTTGTCAAGCAGTTATACTATGTACGTTTCTGCAAGCCAGGATGATAGCTTAGATGTGATAGCCAGTTACGTGTCAATCACATAAGGAATAATATTATGACATACTATGTTGGTGCAGTTAGCACAGTAGATTTACTAGGAAATGATAACCCAAGATTCTTTTACGGGTTAAGAAGATCGGATAGCGGAACACTATTCTTTACAAAAGTAGGACAGCTGATTGGATCAGACTCTGTAAGAATTAACATTCCGGGCCCAGCTTCTGACGATTTTGAAGATTTTGAATATGGAGTTGACTTCTTTGACGGACGTCTAGCAGAAGACCACAGCAGACCGTATGCAAACTTAAATTTTGACCAATATCGTTGGGATCAAAGAAACTGTTACTACTATATAAATGCATCAGGCGAACTAGTAATAAGAGTTAACCAAGCGTACGAATACGATCCATCACAAATTGTTAGTTAATATAGGATAAAAAAATGGCAGCAGAATTTAAAATTTCCCGACTTCGCTTCAACTATCTTGGAGCATGGGCAGAAGATACGTTTTATAATAGAGACGCTATGGTTACCTATGAAGGTAAACTGTATGTCTGCTTAGAACCACATACTTCGGGCAACACTGAAGATGCATTTTATCTTGCTCTTAACTTTATAACACCCCAAGGTGCACCAACGCCATATTGGGAAATTGTTGTTAATACCAGAAAATGGGCCGGAGAATGGCAACCTAACACTTATTATAGCTTAGATAATATTGTTAGTTACGGTGGATCAATTTACTTTTGTAATGAACAGCACAACAGCGGATCAAGTTTTAATGCTGCAAAATTTGATATCTATGCTACTACAGATGGTAATTGGAATAATAATTGGCAAACAAATTTTGCCTACGGATTAGGCGATGTAGTTCGCTACGGCGGCATACTTTACAAGTGTATTGCTAATCACGTTTCTGCTGCAACAGCTGAACTTGGGCTAGAAGACGACCAAGCAAACTGGGCTGAACTTTTTGTTGGAGTCGAATATAAAGGAACATGGTCTTCATCTGGATTTAGGTACAAGACCAACGACTTGGTAAAATACGGCGCAGATATTTGGATTGCAGAATCAGGGCATACTTCTTCTTTAGAGTTTGACCAAGATTTATGGGACTTATGGACACCAGGGCAAGACTATGCAGATACATATAGCTCAAGTGTTATCTATCAAATTGGCGATGTAGTAACATACGGCGGTTATACTTACACCAGTTTAATCGCAAACAACGAAGCTAACACACCAACCACTACACCTTCTGCATGGGAACTGCTAACAGAAGGTTACAGTTTTGAAAACGATTGGAACTCAAGCGCAAATTATCGTGTAGGTAATGTAGTTCGTCGTGGCGGCAATGTTTATGTTGCTATTCAAGATAACACAAACCAAGACCCAACTAATTTATTAGTATCAAAAACATACCAAGCACCTGCAACGGTACCAGGAAATACTTATAACGACACTACTGATTTTACTACAGTTGGCACAAGCCCCACCGGATTTACTGTAGCCACTGTTACAAACTATGCAAATACTCCGTGGATTACATTTATAACACAATATGGTGGCGGTGGCGCAACCATGAATGTAACACTAAATGGTGTTCCTACTGAATTTACTATTGCAGCAATAACACCTCAACCAGGTGCAGGACCACAAGGCGGATTTACACTTACCTTTGTTGAGGCATTTAATCCGGCAGCAAGTATAAGCAATTTTACAACACCGTCTTATACACCTCCTGTCACAACAACAATAACATTAAGCAATACTACTGGACTAGTACCAGGATTAATTTTAACCGGCGCAGGATTTACATTAGGACAAAGCATTGTACAGGTACTAAACAGTACAGACATATTAATTGACCAAATTCCTGATAATTTTCCAGAAGACGGTCAAAGTATTAACTTTGTAGGTATTAACTATGTCTATTGGAACTTATCTGTTCCAGGTTCTAATTGGAGAAGTTTTTGGGAAGCAGAAACTTCGTACACTATTGGAGATCTTGTACTTTTAACAAATGCAACTTACAAGTGTGTTCAATCACACACAAGTTCTTTATTGTCGGGTGATAAGCCTGACTTAGACACCGATAATGTTTATTGGATTCCTTACTTCTTACATGCAAGAAGAAATGCACTAACTAACCAAGGCGATATTAAAACTATTGCCAACAATTCTGTTGCGGTAGTTGAAATTGGTGAACAATATCAAGTATTACAAGCATCAAATGCCAGTGGTGAAGTTATTCCAGAATGGAAGAAGATATTAGTTACACCAAAAGTTTACTATGTATCAGAGAGCGGAGTCGATGCCGCAGGATATGGGGATACTTGGGACAGGCCTTGGAGAACTATAAAATATGCTGCTGAACAAGTTGATGCAGGAACAGAAAACCAAGGCATCAAGGCTTGTTTAGAGGCAAACAAAGAATTTTTAACTACTGAAATGTATCAGTGGATGCTATATCAAAAACAATATAGCGTTGCACCGTTTACACCTTCTTCGCAATTTGATCCTGCAAAAACAGTTCGAGATGCCAGCTATATTATTGATGGCATTGTTTATGACCTATCAAGGGGAGGAAATGCTCAAACTGTTATCAATGCAAGAGCATTTTTTAACGCAGAAGGAACTGGCGGTTATATCAATTCAACAGTAGCTGCTCAAATGCCGTTCTTTATTGCCGCATTAAATCGACTAAAGACGTTGATGTTAAATTATGTATTAATTGGAAATACACCGCCTGTCATTTATCAAGAAGCTAATGGAGTAGTTCCAGGAGACATAGTCGAGTTACAGACAGGTTTTGACGTAGGATTCATCACACAAGTTGAAGAATTAATTGATATAGTTATTGATGCACTAACAGACGCAACAACAGATAATATACCTTATCCTAATAAGAGTATTGCATCGACTATTATGGTTAAAACTGGAACTTATGAAGAAGAATTACCTATCATTGTTCCAGAGTATTGTGCGATTGTTGGAGATGAACTACGTGGAGTTACTGTAAGTCCACAAATTGTAATCAATACTTTCAGTGAAAGCAGCGTTGCGGGTACTACCATTCCATCAACGACTACAATTACTGGAACAGTAGGACACAGCGAATGGGAATTTTCAACTAACGGATCAGTAACAATTACTGCAACCGGCTTACCATATCATAGTTACGGAAATACGGCCGATCCCAATACCCCAGATGATATTGCTATAGACAAATCATTTCCGTGGCGCGGCGGCACAAACATTGGGGCTGATGACAAAACATCAGCAGACTCTGGAACAATTGGTTATTGGATCAATGGTGTAAGTATCGGAAGCCCTAATGCAGGAACAGATGTTCCTGATGGTTATGTATCAGTATCTGGATTTAACTATAACAAAAGTGCTTATGCAGCATTTGCTCTAGGTTACTCGTGGGGAGCAGACGAAGCAGGCGGCTTCTCAAATGCTGATGGAACGTATCAGTACACTGATTTTAGTTTTGATTTGTCGTGGGCCAGCGGCGATGGTTTCATCAGCGGACCGCATAATACCGGATCAGAAGAAGTGACCCAACTACCTTACCTAGCAGGATCATTAGTTCGAGCGAACGGCCACAGCAAGATCCTTGGTATTAGTCTTGACGGCTATCCAATATACGGTCCTTTTGGTTATGACGATCCGTTAGATCCGCTGTCTGGTGTTAGAGTAATGCAATCTGGCTACACCTTAAAAAATTCAAATTATAGAACAGGGACTGCTGCGTCAGATCTTTCAGAATATCCAATGGGTATATTTGTTCAAGATTATGACTTTACTGATGCAGGAGATTTAGATGAACACAACGGACGTTATTGTATAACACCCGAATATCCTAACGGAACTTATGCATATTTTGTAACAGTTGATGACGCAACTTTATTTCCATCATATCCGTATGTAATAGGAAATACCTACTATGCTACACCGGCTGCAGAAGCACCTGATACAACAACTGAAGGTAACGGTGGCGGATTTGCACCATTAGGACTAGGAACAATATTCACAGGCGGATATTTTAACTGCTACAGTACACAAAATATGTCGGCAAACGAACCAATTCAATTCGTGTCAACATCAAGTTTTATTACTAATTTAGATGCATTTGAAACAGCAGCAATTACCGCAGGCGAAACATATTATGTTGTAGGAAGTTCGATAACATCTACAACATTCCAAGTATCTGTAGTTCCAGACGGAAGTCCTGTTGGATTGTCTGGCGGTACAGGATTCATGCAAATTATTGGTGGCGATGCCACTAAGGATATGTTTAGATTACGTAATGGTACCGGTTTAAGAAACTTGACATTGAAGGGTTTACTTGGAACACTAACACCTGTTAACGAATACTTAACAGCAAGACCAACAGGCGGTTCTTATTGCGCTTTTGATCCAGGTAGCGGTCCTGACGATACAGTTGGTTGGATTAAAAATCGAAGCCCATATTTACAGAACGTAACACTTTTTGGTTCAGGTTGCGCAGCAATGAAAGTTGACGGAACGCTACACAACGGCGGCAATAAATCAATGACTGCAAACGACTTTACTTGTGTACTAAGCGACGGTGTTGGTGCATGGGTAACTGGCAACGAAAGTAAAGCAGAATTAATTTCTGTGTTTACGTACTACAACTACATAGGATACTTTGCAGAAGACGGAGGCAGAATTCGTGCAGCTAACGGAAACTGTTCTTATGGTGAATTTGGTGCAATAGCTGAAGGCTACGATTTATTAGAAGATCCAATTACTGCAACTGTAGATAATAGAACATTCCAAGCAACAGCCAGCGTTCAGCAAGCGTTTGGTATTGAAGCATCTCTATTAAAATTACAATATAGTAATGCTGGTATCGAATACATTCAAACTGTCACTAACTTATTAAATTACAGTAATAATTTCTTAGGTGCAGGATGGACAACAGACGGAAATATAAACCTAGCAAAAAACTTAATTAGTCCAAGTGGTTTAAACGACGGCTGGACATTAACTGGAACAACATCAAACACCGACAGTTCTTACATTTACAAAGACGTAACCATACCGCCTCAGGGAGCTGTTTATACTAATATATCAGGTTCAAATATTTCTGGTAGCGGTAGTGGTGCAACATTTGATGTTACTGTTAATGCAACTAGTTATAGTGTTATTGTTTCACTTAGCGGCTCTGGCGGTAGCGGTTACGTTTTAGGAAATCAAATTACAATTTACGGAAGTCAAGTTGGTGGTTTAGATGGTACCAACGATATTACTTTAACAGTTACTAGTCTAGTCGGTTCAACAATTATTACAGTCTCTGCTGCAGGTACTGTTCCTGCTGGTTCTGCATTGAGATATACTTTTAGTATTCATGCTAAACGAGCAACATCAAACACATTTGACCTGTATGCAATTTTTAGTGGAGCAAGTACAAGAACTAGTTATGTTACTTGGAATTTCAATACAGAAACATTGACTGCTGGAAGTAACGGTGACGGCGGGTTAACTCCTGCATTAGCATATAGAGGAGTTGAATATCTAAACAACGACTGGTATAGAATATGGTTCTCAGTTTATGACACAAATGCGCTGAACGATACTGTAGAATTTAGAATTTATCCAAGAGGAAGATTAGGAACAGCTGGCGCAACTTCTTTCTACGGAGCACAAGTTGAAATTGGTAGTTCTCCTCGATTCTACTTATCAACAACTACTGGGCTATACGATGCTTATGCAGATTATATCATTACTGGTGCTGGTATTAATGCTCAGTTAGTAGCAGATGAAACTAGATCTAATTCTATATATCAGTCTCGAATAACTGATCCTGGGTCAGGAGCAGGCGGTACAGGATATCTAACTGCAAGTAACAACGCTCAAGGCGGAAGCGAATCTTATATAATTTTAGCTCAAGCAGATATCAATACCGCCGCAAATTATAACGGAATGAGAATTTTTATTAATAGCGGTACTGGTGCAGGCCAATATGGATTCATTTCAAATTATGACGAAGGATCAAAAATTGCCTATGTATTAAAAGAATCGGTTACTCCTTTAACCATTAATTCTGCATCAACCATTGACGATACATTTTCTTTAAATGAAATCACAGAAGATGTTAGTACACTATATGTTGACCAACCAGTTCAATTTATTCCAACTTACTACAGTACTGGTGTAGATAATACATCAGAAGAATCCTACAGCATCATTTCAGTAGTTGGAGGAACTGTCAACACTATGGCTATAGCAGATACTAGTGTACTGTATTATAATATGCCAATTAAATTTAGCGGAAACATTCCTGAAACTGTAGGTGTAATTGCAAACTTTACATATTTCGTTCAAGAAATTATAGATGAATTTTATTTCAAAATAACAAGTACTTCGTTTGGCCCAGTATTACCTTTGAGTACAACAACGCCAACTGGTATGAATATAGACATCCCATCAAATACAAGTTATTTGAAAGTTACAAGCACTTCTGGTATGGCTCCAAACATGCCTATTCAGTTTACTGGAACAGCCTTAGGCGGCATTAGTCTTGGACAGATTTATTATATCAATGATATTGTTGATTCAACACGTTTAACAATATCGAGCATTTTAATAGAGCCAACTGTTACTGCAACTGATTCATCAAACAATCGATTAACAGTTTCTGCGACAGGCAACTTAACTCCATTAAGTCCTATTACATTCTCAGAACCTACCATTGGCGGTATTTCTCCAGATACAAAATACTATATTAGTAAAATTACCAGCGGAACATCTTTTAGAATAGCAGAAACTATTTTAATTGTAGATGTTACAAATACAGCATTTGGTACTAACCTAATTACTTGTGAAAATACGTCTGGTTTTGTAGCAGACAATCCAATTAAATTTACTGGAAACGGTTTTGGCGGACTAGTTGCTGAACAGACATATTATATTCTAGCTGTTAACGACAGTACAACGTTTACTGTTGCATCGTCTGTTGGCGGCTCTAGCGTAACTTTACAAACAGCAGTTGGATTTATGACAGCAAGAACTTGCCCAGCAGAATTTGATGTAATTACAGATGCAGGTTCAATGATAGGTAAAACTACAAATGCTAAAGTAACATTAACTCGCGCATCCGGTGCAATTATGAACGCTGTATTTTCAACACCAGTATTTGGTGGTGTTGATCAGGGTACAACATATTACATTAAGACCATAACACCTGGAGCACCGAACAAAATTCAAGTATCTGAAACACCCGGCGGAGCAGTATTGAATTTAGTAACAGGCACAGGTACTATGAAAGTTGGTGAAGTAGGCTGGGATCATGTTAATCTTGGAACAGAACCAGTATCAGTATTTGATACTACAACCTTGTATTTTATTGAGCCACGATTAACCTATTCTGAACCAACATTTGTACAGGCAGAAACAACACTACCAACAGCAGGTGTTGGTACAACGTATGTTGCGATTGCATACGGAGATAACTATTGGATCGCCGTTCCCAACGGCAATACTACTATCGCAGGATCTCCAAATGGTTCAACTTGGCAAACATTTACGTTACCTGTAACAAGTCCGCAAACATGGACTGATATTTGTTATGGAAATACTGCATGGGTACTTATTGCCGAAGGCACAGACAATGTGTTGTATTCGTTCTCAAAAGGCCAATCTTGGAAAACAGGAACAATGCCAAGCAGTAGTTCATGGTCAAGCGTAGCTTATTCAAATGGTGTGTTTGTAGCAGTAGCCACAGGTACATCAAATGCTGCGTATTCTACAAACTATGGAGCAACATGGACTGCAAGTACACTGCCTGGTGCAGCAACTACTTGGACTAGCATCGCAGCAGGTGGCGGACGTTTTGTTGTTATAGGAAACAACTCAACTAGAGTCTTAGTTAGTGAAGATGGCGGAGCAACATGGACTGAAAATGTTCTTCCAGTAGCCGCAACGTGGACAAAAGTTGCTTACGGCAACGGTCGTTTTGTAGTAACAGCAAATACAGCTGGCACACCTTTGTATAGTTTTGATGGCACAACTTGGTACGAAAGTCCTTACAGTATATCAGCAGATGTGTTGGCCTACGGAAACGGTGTGTTTATTGCACTGACATCTGGAGGATCAACAGGATATCAAAGCGAAGACGGCAAAGTTTGGAAGTCAAAATCAACTTCAATTGTGTCTTATGCTGATGCAGCGTTTGGATTTACTCCTCAGCACCCAGGCCGTTTCGTTACATGCTCTGGTGCTTCTACAGGTAGCACAATTATCACAGGATCAAGAACTAAAGGCCGCCCAATTGTTGAAAATGGTATTGTTACGGCAGTTACTGAATTTGAAACTGGCGGAGGATATTTAGCACTACCAACAGTTACCTTGTTTGACCCTAACGTGACACTTGCGGCAAGCATCACTCCTAGACTAGGTAACGGTGTATTAAGTGCTCCAACATTTATTAATCCAGGTGAAGGTTATAATACTAGTTCTACAACTATCATTATTAATGGCAGCGGATATGCAGACGAGTATCAAACAGGCCTGTCATTAAGAGTTAGTAACTTAACTCAATTGCCTCGACCAGGTGATGACTTAGTTATTACAGGAGATAGTACAATTTATAAAGTTACTAATGCAACTATATTAAACGGTACAAGTGCTCCTAACCTAACTGCTGCAATTGAGCTTTCGCCAGATGTTAGCGTAGCATTAAGTCCAGATCATGAAACAGCATTGCTAATTCGTGAAAAATACAGCCAGTGCCGCTTAACAAACCATGACTTTTTAAATATTGGTTATGGTGACGAGCGTGAATCGGGATATCCAAATCCTGTTCCGGTTGTAACAACACTACAGTCACAAAATCAAACAATTGAAAACCACTTTGGCCGTGTGTTTTACACCAGTACAGACCAAGACGGTAACTTCAAAACAGGTAACTTGTTTGGAGTTGAACAGGCTACAGGTATTGTTACACTAAGCGCAAGTCAGTTTGGATTGTCGGGACTAGAAACACTTACCCTTGGTGGTATTGCAGTTGGTGGAAGTAGTGTTGTGATTACACAGTTTAGTGTTGACGCAACTTTTGTAGCAAACAGCGACGCAATTTTACCAACACAAAGAGCAGTTAAATCGTACTTAACAGCTCGTTTAAGTCAAGGCGGTTCAAACACATTTACTGGTAATACTACCGCAGGTAGTGTTACAATAGGCGGACCAAACGTTATTGGCAGTACTATCCCTGTAGGAGTTGCAGGACATGGTGTATACATGCTGAATAGAGTTATGTTTGACGGCATCGAAACAGGCATGGTTGACGGAGACATGCCAGCATTTAACTTCTTCGTACGCGGAAAAGGGCTTGAAAGACTCGTCGATCCAAGTCGCATTGTAAGATAATGATTATAGTGTCGGATATTGGTTTAGATAAATATGATATCAAAGGAATGAAATAAAATGGCAGAATTTATACTAGGTAGAATTAAGTTTGTTTACCGTAACAATTGGGCAAGCTCTACAGCGTATGTAGTTGATGATGTTGTAACTAAAGGTGGTAAAACTTTTATTTGTACAGTAAATCATACATCGAGCTCGATATTTGATACAGACTATGATTTGAACCCAGCAGTTTCTAAATGGAACTTGCTCGCAGACGGCCAACAGTGGAGAGAAGACTGGGCCGCAAGTACAGCCTATAACGAGGGCGACTTAGTAAAGTACGGTGGAATTGTTTACATTTGTAACGAACCACACACATCTGCAACTTATACCTCTCCAACATGGTTAGGTTTAGAAAACGATCAATCTAAATGGGACGTTTTTGCCACATCATTTGATTGGAAAGGAGCATGGGCAACTAGTACAAGATATAAAGTTAACGATATTGTATCTTACAACGGCTACACATACATCTGTACTACTAAACATACTTCTGCTGCAACTGCTACACTAGGATTAGAAGACAACTCAAGCGATTGGCAAACTGTAAACCCTGGTATTAAATATCTTGGTTCATGGGAAGACTTAGGTGCTTCTTATCGTTATAAAGTTAACGATTTAGTCAAGTACGGTGCGAGCTTGTGGATTTGTACAGCGGCACACACTTCGACAACTGCCTTTGAAGACGGTGACTGGACAATCTTTTTAAATGGTTTTGAATTTGAGAACACTTGGGATATTTCTACAGTATACCAATTAGGAGATATCGTAACATACGGTGGTTACTCATACGTTGCTAAACAAAACAATACAGGAAGAAAGCCTTCTGCAGAACCAACATACTGGGATGTTTATACAACAGGATTTAGTTTTGAAGGCGACTGGACTAACTTAACATCATATAAGATTGGTAGTGTTATTCGCAACGGCGGATACACTTATCTTGCAGAACTAGATAGTCCTAGCATAAGCACAACAGCAACCGCAACAACTGTTTCAACAGACCCAACTAACCCAAACACTATTTCTGCAGACACAACTGGTTTTGTTGCAGGCATGACTGTTTATTTTGGCAGTTCGTTTGGCGGTTTAGTTGCTAATACAAAATACTACATTCTAAGTTCTGGTTTAACCGGTTCTAGATTTAAGGTAAGCACAATACCAGGTGGATCAGCAGTTACACTTACAACTACTACAAGTCAGTCTGTAAGTGTAACAGCATCGGCCGAACCAGAAAATACCACATACTGGTCAAAACTTAACCCTGGTTTTAAGTGGAAAAATAATACTGCAACCTACACAGGCGTAAGCGGAACTGTTCAAGGTGCAAGTCTTGGAGTAGGTGCAACCTTTGACGTAACAAGAACAGGCACAGTTTATACTGTTGAAATCAACGACGGCGGCAGTTATTTTGTTGCCGGCGACCAAATTAAAATTCTAGGCACAAGTTTAGGCGGCATTAGTCCAGCTAACGACTTGATGATAACAGTAACTACTGCATCGTCTGGTGTAATTACAGCAGAAACACACGAAGGTATCAGTGTTACTTGGACTAGCGGTATTGTTTATGTATTAGGTGATGTTGTATTCTTTGGTGCAAGTAGTTACACTTGTGTGACAGAACACGTTGCATCATCAGGCACACGCCCAGACAATGATGTTACAGCAACATATTGGAATATTGTATCTGTTGGTGCTGAAGCAGCTACATTAACAACAGCAGGCGATACATTATATTATAGTCCAAACGGCCCAACACGACTACCTATTGGATCAAACGGCCAAGTATTACGTGTTAAAGACGGATATCCAAGTTGGGAAACATACGGCCATGTGTTTAATGCAGTATTTGTTGGACCAACAGGTATTGACCTTCCTTATCCACAAAGCGGATTTAGTATTGATCAGCCATGGAAAACTGTTCGATTTGCATGTAAACAAATTGAAGAAGGTTACAGAGAGCCACAAGCTAAACATATTCTTCAAACAAACAAAGCATTTTTAATCAAAGAAACATTTAACTACCTAGAGTACACATATAAGACATCTGTTACTGGAACAAGTGGCGGCGCTTTCCTTACAACAGATACCTCTATGTTAAACTTAAAAATGCCAATTGTTTTTGCAGAACAAACAGGCAGTTTAACACTTAACGGTAATCCAATTGTAGCAACAACTGTTTACTACATAAAATCAATTACAGAAGATACAAGTTTTACTGTATCGGCAACTCCAACCGGAACTACATTAGTTGGTGCAGGTACAGGAACTGCTGTTGCAACATTTGAATATGACAGAGCAAAAGCAAAACGAGATGCAGGCATTGTAATTGAAGGAATGATTTACGACCTGACTCACGGTGGAAATCTAAAAACAACTACAAATACTTTAGCATTCTATGATAACACTGGAACTGCATATATTACAACAAATACTGAATTACAAATTGCTCAGTTTATTGGCAGTCACGAATATTTAAGATCTATAGTTCCTAGTGTTCTTGCTAATACGGCTGTTTCAACAAGTTATCAAACCCTTAATGGTGAAACAGAACCGATTTATCAAATTATTGATACTGACTATACAGCAGAATCAGGTGTTGTAACTCGTTTAAATGAATTGTTTGATATTCTAATTGACGGTCTCGCACAAGGCGACACATCGACAACTGCTCTTGCTAAGACACCAAACACTACAATTAGCATTAAGACAGGAACATATCAAGAAGTTCTTCCTATTGTTGTTCCAGAATATACCGCACTAGTTGGAGATGAGTTACGTTCAACAGTAATTCAGCCAAAAGGCGGAAATAATATTCTAATCAACGACCAGCCAAAGACAAAAGCAGCTTTAGAACGTGTTAAAGCAGTTTTACCTAACGTGTTATCAAATACTGCTCTTGCTACTAGCGAAGATAATACAGAAACACAACAGTTCTTATATACAACTGAAGACAATACTGCTACTGCAAGTATCACCAGCAACACAAATGCAATGGTTGATATCTTAGTAAACGGTAACACAGCAGCACCTGCTTATGTATTACCAACACCAACTAGCGGAACTGGAAATGCGTCGGATGCAGGTTACTTTAACGCAGCTAGATTGGTCAATTTAAACCGTCAATTTATCATTGATGAAATTGAAGCATACATGGTAGCTAACCAAAGTGCTACTTGGACAGGTTTATCAGCAGAACAAAAAGCTGCTTGTAAGAGAGACGTCGGATTGATTGTTGACGGATTACGTTACGATTTAACTTACGGCGGTAATTTAGCAACTGTTATTGCAGCACGTTCTTACTATAGTAAAGGCGTATTTGTTGAATCACTTGGCGAAAAACCTGCAGCTCTTGCAGCACAATTATATCTAAAGAGTTTTATAGATAATATTGTTACAGGTGATAATTCAGGATGGACTAAACTATCTTCATCAACACAAAATGTAACAGGAACAGCAGGTTCAGCCGGTGCTGCAACTTTTGCTCAAGCACGTATCCAAGAAATTCACGATACAATCAACACTGGTACATCGCCAACAACAATTGATCCTGATATAACATGGCCAGCAGCTGGGTTGTTGACACTTAACACAACAATCGTTGATGATTTACCACACATTCAATCTGAAACACAGGCATGGATTCAAGACGCATATCCAACACTACCATACGATATAGTATTATGTGACAGAGACATTGGTTATTTTGTCGATGCACTACGCTATGATATGATGTTTGGCAGCAACTTCTTAAGTGTTTGGAACGCCGAATCTTATAACAGAGCACTAACATCAACAACATTTGTTATTGAGAACCAGTTAGAAGCAGAAATTGGAATGATTGGTTTCTTAAGTGCAGCATTGAAAGAAATTACAGGCGGCGGCACGGCAGGTAGTGCAGGAAGTTTCCGTGCTATTCGTCGTGTTGAAAGTGCAGCAAAAACTGTCTACAACATTATTGCATCGGGCTTTGTTGGCGTTCCAAGTATTCAATTTACAACACCAACAGGGTACAACACATCTGCATTAACAGATACTGCTTATGCAGCCACAGGTTATGCTACAGGCGATACAACTGGATTCGGTGACGGTAAGGCACAACTGGTACAAAACTACGATTTTATCGTAGCAGATGTATTACAATTCTATGCTAACGGTTCATATTCAGCAGTATGGGCATCAACTACTACAGAAGGTAGAGATAAAGGTAAACGAGACATTCGTTATATCTTAGATGCATTACAGCACGACATGACTTATGGTGGCAATTACCAATCGTCTATTGCAGGTAGCTCATATTACAGTTCTTATTTGCTAAACATCAGCGAAGAAGAAAAACCAGCGTTCCTTGATGCGTTTGCTTTTATGAAAACGCTAGTAGGACAAATTGTTCGTGAAGATTCTATCACTGCACAATCAGGCAACACAGTGACTCGTGTTACAACCGGCCCAGCAGGCAGTGCGGCCGCAGGCGCATTTGCACAAGACAGAATTCAAGATGTAATCGATTGGATTACCGACGGCGAAGCACCTACTCAAGTAGCACCTTACTATGGTTGGGCAAGCACAAGTTTACAAAACAGCTATAATGCTGTTGTTGCAAAACGTACAGAGATTGCACTTGATGCAACTGGTTGGGTACAAAAATATTATCAAGAAGTTTTACTTGATTTAAGTTTAACAACTAGAGATGCTGAATTAATTATTGATGCAGTAGCTTTAGACATGATATTGGGAACAAACTTCAATGCTCTAAGTGCAGGCCGTGCTTATCTAAGAGGAACTGCATCAACAGAAGCATTGTTAAATGGTCCTATTAAAGATCCAACATTAGGTGCTGTTGATTTTATCAAATTTAAAGTTAAGACTATCGCCGCTTACGGTGCGATTGCACAAACACAGTCAATCTTAACTGATATTATTAATAAGACATCTTCAAACTTTACACCAAAACTACAAACTATTGAACCAGCACTACCAGCAGGAACTTATAGTGCGGTATCTGGTACAAACGTAGTTGGTAGCGGTTCAAGCGCAACATTTAATTTTGTAAGAACTGCTGCTGGATTTACAGCCAGCGTTAACTCTGCTGGTACTGGATATGCCGCTAATGACCAGATTAGAATTTCTGGAGCAAACATTGGTGGTGGATATACAAACGTCACTGCTCATGATATAACAGTTTTAGTAACTGCTGTGTCTGGCGGCGGAATTACTTCAGTTAAAGTTT